>OLGD01000020.1_pt1 | contig 284280 bp, 217 predicted proteins | sample 1605311 | NCBI WGS metagenome assembly OLGD01 (sample SAMEA3888917, study PRJEB22519) | human gut metagenome | biome: human gut; feature: human-associated habitat; material: faeces | place: Denmark | collected 2010
TCTCTAAAAAGTCAAAGGCTGCTTTAATTAAAGCAGCCTTTGACTTTTTAGAGACAAATCGCCCACACCTACCCTTTACAGAAAACAAAGATTAAACAGTGAATATGTGTGTTTTTCGTAAAGTTTGTTGTACTTTTGTCCGAAGATAAGGTATAATAATCGAATTGATATTTATCATCTACAAACTTAAACACACAAACTTCTTATGAAAAGATTTCTGTTTACTCTCGCTTTAGCCGGTGTCGTTTTTTCGGCTGCCGCACAAGAGCCTGAAAAGAAAGAGGAGAAAAAAGAGGAAGGATACCGATTTACCGATGTGAAAGTCCTCCCGACAAATGCAATCAAAAATCAATATCGCAGTGGAACGTGTTGGTGCTTTTCGACCTTGTCGTTCCTCGAAGATGAAATACGCCGCGCCGGAGGTGGAGAAATAGACCTCGCCGAAATGTGGATCGTACGCAACATCTACTTCGAAAAAGCAGTAAAATATGTCCGCCTGCATGGCAGCCTCAATTTTGCCGTAGGGGGTGCCGCCCATGATGTAACCAACGGTATACGCGACTACGGTATTGTTCCCGAAGAAATCTATCCGGGGCTGAACTACGGTACCGAACTGCCCGAGTTCAATGAAATCGACGCCGTACTGAAAGCATACGTCGATGCTGTCATCGCCACGGCCGATGCCAACGGCGGCAAACTTACAACGGCTTGGCAGACCGGCTTGAATGGCATTCTCGATGCCTATTTCGGCAAAATGCCCGAAAAATTCACCTACAAAGGGAAAGAATATACACCCCAATCGTTTGCCGCTTCTCTTCCCATCAAAATGGAAGACTATGTCGATATTACCTCTTACATGCACCACCCGTTCTATTCGACATTCGTTCTCGAAGTTCCCGATAATTGGTCATGGGGGGAAAGCTACAATGTCCCTATCGACGATATGATGAACATCATCGATAATGCTCTGGAAAACGGCTATACGATTGCGTGGGGCAGCGACGTAAGTGAAAAAGGGTTCAGCCGCACCAAAGCTATCGCCATCGTTCCCGAAGTAGACCTCGAAAGCATGGAGGGAACCGAGGCTTCGCGCTGGGGCGACCTTTCGCCGAGAGAACGCGATAATATGATCTATAAGTTCGACAAACCCGGCAAGGAAAAGAGTATCACGCAGGAAATGCGCCAAGAGGCTTACGACAATTACGAAACGACCGACGACCACGGTATGGTCATCATCGGTACGGCCGTAGACCAAAACGGGAATCCCTATTATAAAGTAAAAAATTCATGGGGCGTAACGGCATCGCCTTACGATGGCTATTACTATTTCTCCCGTCCGTTCGTTGCATACAAAACCATGTCGTATATGGTAAACAAAAATGCCATACCCAAAGATATTCGTAAAAAACTCGGATTGAAATAAATCATATTCTATCGAGAAAAAAGGCTGTACTACGATCTCATAGTACAGCCTTTTTTCTCGATAGAATCCTACAACGATTGTTCTCTACCCATAATATCGGCAGAATAACGCAATAGAGCAGATAATACCACTGCTAAACACAAAACGGAAAAATATAGTCATTCCGAGTATATGCGAGAAATCGTTATCCATTAACACAGCATAAGATCCCCTCTTGCCTCTCCCCTATTCGGGACAAGAAGATTTGCAAAAGAATCATTCACAAGGAATTTCACTGCATACGTATCGGGCATCTTTGCATTCGTCCCAGAAAACGAGCAACAACAGTCCACAAAAAAACCTCCGCTTTAAGCGGAGGTTTCCCCATTCTCATGATGTATTATCATTTCAAAATATCGAGTTTCTTGAAACATTTCTCGATCTTCTCCAATGCAAAATCTACCTGCTCATAGGTGTGTGTTGCCATAAGAGAGAAACGGATAAGGGTATCCTCAGAAGGTACAGCCGGCGAAACAACGGGATTAACAAAGATTCCCTCTTCGAACAAGTCCCGCGTAACTTGGAACGTCTTGTTATTATCGCGGATAAACAACGGAATGATAGGCGTTGTCGTGTTCCCTATCTCACACCCTATGCGACGGAAACCATCAAGGGCGTAATGGGTAACGTCCCACAGATGCTGAATACGTTCGGGTTCACTTTCGATAATGTCGAGTGCTGCCGAAACAGCAGCCGTCGATGCTGGTGTAATACTTGCACTGAAAATGTAGGAACGAGAGTTATGCCGCAAATAATTGGCCGTAACCGAATCGGTAGCAACGAATCCGCCAAGCGAAGCAAATGATTTACTGAAAGTTCCCATGATACAATCGACATCATCGGTTACACCGAAATGATCGCAAACACCGCGACCTTGACGGCCAAATACTCCAATACCGTGCGCTTCATCGACATATATCGAAGCATTATATTTCTTAGCTAATTCGACAATAGCAGGCAGATTGGCAACATCGCCTTCCATGCTGAAAACACCATCTACAACAATCAACTTCACTCGATCTTCTTTACAAGATTTAAGTGCTTTTTCGAGGGAAGCCATATCGTTATGTTTGAATTTCAACGAATTGGAAAAGCTGAGGCGGCGACCCTCTATGATCGAGGCATGGTCGAGTTCATCCCAGATCAGATAATCCTCACGACCAGTAAGGCAAGAAATCACACCCATATTTACCTGAAATCCGGTAGAATATATGATAGCTTCTTCTTTCCCCACAAACCGAGCCAACCTATTTTCGAGCTCCACATGTATATCAAGAGTTCCATTCAGGAAACGGGAACCAGCACAGCCCGTACCATACTTTCTGATAGCGGAGATTGCAGCCTCTTTTATCTTCGGGTGGTTGGTCAGTCCCAAATAACTATTCGAACCAAACATTAAAACTTTCTTGCCGTTGATTATCACTTCGGTATCCTGCTCGCTTTCTATTTTACGAAAATAAGGATACACCCCCAAGGCTTTCGCTTTTTGAGGGGCGTCATATTTAGCAAGTTTCTCCTGTAAAGGCTTCATCATATTTATATATTAATTATCTTGTTTAATTTTTCCGTCTATTGGTTTTATTCTTTCCTAAGAAAGGTTTTCTATTGTAAAATCATACAAAAGTAATTATTTTATTTGAGAAATCGTCTATATTATATACTTTTATTTATATAAAAAGACAAATCGTTATACTATGAGACCGGGGTAAGAAAAAGCAATGAAAATATGGTTAGAGATTATTTCTTAATCTCAAAAAAAAATGCGTACTTTGTCGATTTTAGAAGAAGACCGAACGATAAAAAATAAAATAACTTATGGAATTTTCGGCAAAAGACATCGCCCATTTCCTAAACGGAAAAATTATCGGGGACGAAAATGTAAAAGTAAACAATCTGTCTAAAATAGAAGAAGGAAAAGCCGGGACATTGACATTTCTCGCCAATCCAAAATACACCCCCTACATATATACAACACAAGCCAGCATCGTATTGGTAAACAAAGGCTTCGTTCCCGAGAACGAAATAAAAGCCACACTTATCGAAGTAGACGATGCATACTCCTGCCTTGCCATGTTGCTGAACATGGTCAATCAGGCTCGTCCCGAGAAAAAAGGTATCGAAGACGGAGCTCATGTTGCAGCGTCGGCCGTACTTCCCGAGTCTATATACATAGGAGCCTTTGCATATATCGGAGAAAATGCAGTCCTCGGCGAAGGGTGTAAAATCTATCCACAAGCCTATATCGGCGACAATGTAAAAATAGGGATGGGAACTATCATCTATCCGGGAGTAAAAATATATCACGATTGCGTGATAGGCAATAACTGCATCGTACATGCAGGAACCGTTATCGGTGCCGATGGGTTCGGATTTGCCCCGCACAACGGTTCTTACGTGAAAATAGCGCAAATAGGGAATGTCATTCTCGAAGACCATGTCGAGATCGGAGCCAATACAACCATCGACCGGGCCACTATGGGATCGACCGTCATACGTCAAGGTGTAAAACTCGACAACCTCATACAAGTAGCCCACAACGTAGAAATAGGCGAGAATACCGTAATGGCTGCCCAATGCGGCATCGCCGGCTCTACAAAAGTAGGCAGCCATTGCATGATGGGCGGACAAGTGGGAATAGCCGGGCACATCACCATCGGAGACCACGTGAACATCGGTGCCCAATCGGGTATTCCCAATCATGTTGATTCGGACTGTAACCTGTTGGGTACTCCGGCCATGCCTGCCCGAGACTATGCCCGGGCATCGGTATTGATACGGAAATTGCCCGAGTTGAACCAGACCGTGAGACAACTGCAAAAAGAGATAGAAACACTAAAACGAAAGTTGGGCGAATAAAACTCCTTCAAAGCGCCCCTAACAATAAGGAGATATGGAAATGAAACAACAAACACTGAAAAGTAGCTTTACCTTGCAAGGCAAAGGTCTGCATACGGGTCTCGACATCGAAATCACGTTCCTGCCGGCTCCCGAAAATCACGGTTACAAAATACAACGTGTCGACCTCGACGGACAACCCGTGCTCGACGCTGTCGCCGAAAACGTAATCAATACCCAACGCGGAACCGTACTGGGAAAAAACGACATAACGGTAAGTACCATAGAACACGCTATGGCCGCCCTCTACGCTTCGGAAATCGATAACTGCCTGATACAGGTCAATGCTCCCGAATTTCCCATACTCGACGGAAGTGCTCAAATATATGTTGAAAACATCATGCGAGTCGGCATCGAGGAACAATCGGCCGAAAAAGATTACTACATCATTCGCAATAAAGTAGAAATCACCGACGAGGAAAGCGGCTCTTCAATCATCGCCTTACCCGACGACCATTTCAGCATAAGTACGATGGTGCTTTTCAACTCTCCTATCCTCAATTACCAGTATGCCTGTCTCGAAGATATGAAGAGTTTCTCCGAAGAGATCGCTGCCGCCCGCACATTCGTTTTTGTAAAGGAAATCGAACCTTTGTTGAAAAACAACCTCATCAAAGGCGGAGACCTCGATAACGCCATTGTCATTTACGACCACAAAATGGAACAGTCCGAGTTTGACCGTATAGCCGATCTCGTAGGAGTTTCCCACAAAAACGCCGATGAATTGGGCTTCATCAACAACCGCCCTCTTGTGTTCAATAACGAGCCGGCACGCCATAAACTGCTCGATATTCTCGGTGATATAGCCCTTATCGGGAAACCCATCAAAGGCCGCATCATAGCAACACGCCCCGGCCATAAAATCAACAATCTCTTTGCACGCGCCATACGCAAAGAGGTAAAACGGCAGGAAATACAAGTCCCGTTCTACGACCCCAACAAGGAGCCGGTCATGGACGTGAATCGCATCAAAGGCCTGCTACCTCACCGCTACCCGATGTTGCTCGTCGACAAAATTATAGAAATCGGGAAAAATCACATCGTAGGAATTAAAAACTTCACCAGCAACGAGCCGTTCTTTCAAGGACATTTCCCCCAAGAGCCCGTCGTTCCCGGTGTCCTGCTCATCGAGGCAATGGCCCAGACCGGCGGTTTGCTTACCCTCAATACGGTAGAAGATCCGTCCAGCTACTCGACCTATTTCATGAAAATAGATAATGTAAAATTCCGCCAGAAAGTCGTACCCGGCGACACCGCCATATTCCACGTATCGTTCATGACCGAGATGCGGCGAGGTTGTGCATATATGAAAGGGTATGTATTTGTCGGCGATAAAATCACTACCGAGGCCGAATTTATGGCACAAATCACAAAAAACAAATAAAGACCTAACCTTATTATTATCTCATGCAGCACCCATTATCATATGTAAATCCCGATGCACAAATCGGTAAAGACGTAGAAATAGGGCCGTTTGTTACTATTGACAAAAATGTCGTCATCGGCGACGGAACCCGTATTATGTCAAATGCGACCATTCTCGAAGGCGCCCGTATCGGTAAAAATTGCACCATCTTCCCGGGAGCCGTCGTTTCGGCCATTCCACAAGATCTCAAATTCAAGGGAGAAGAAACAACTGCCGAAATAGGAGACAACACCACCCTGCGCGAATATGTAACTGTAAACCGTGGAACCGCATCGAAAGGGAAAACCGTTATCGGGAATAACTGCCTGCTCATGGCTTACGTACATATCGCCCACGATTGCAAACTGGGCAATAACATCATTATCTCCAATGCGTCTCAAATAGCCGGAGAGGTCGTCATCGACGACTTCGCTATTCTCAGCGGAGGAGTATTGTGCCATCAATTCTCCCATATAGGCAGCCATGTCATGATACAGGGCGGTTCCCAAATCAATAAAGATATTCCGCCCTTTATCAAAGTGGGGCATACCCCTATCGCTTTCGCCGGCATCAACACCGTAGGTCTTCGCCGTCGTAATTTCAGCGACGAAGCCGTCGCCCTCATACAAGAGGTATATCGATGCATCTACATGGCCGGTATGAATACGAGCGATGCACTCAAATATATCGAAGACAATATTCCCGCCACTCCCGAACGCGATGAAATCGTGCGCTTTGTCCGTAATTCCGAAAGGGGTATCGTGCGGGGTATCAAATAAAATTTTGTGTATAACTAAGCAACGTAAGAATCATGGTTTATAAATTTCTGATCCTCTCCGACGAAGTCGATCATTTTGCCCGGGAAATAGAGATTGATTCCGAAGCGACATTTCTCGAATTGAATGACGCCATACTCGAATCGGTCGGTTATGCCAAAGATCAGCTGACTTCATTCTTCATCTGTGAAGACAACTGGGAGAAAAAAATCGAAGTTACGCTGATGGATATGGAAACCGGCTACGACGAAGACTCATGGGTCATGGGAGAAACCCGTCTGAGCGAATTGCTCGAAGACGAAAAACAACGCATGCTTTTCGTCTTCGACAATATGACCGAACGCGCATTCTTCATCGAACTGCGGGAAATCATTACCGGTAAAAACCTGAAAAAAGCGGTCTGTACCCAATCAATGGGCAATCCCCCCGCACAAACCGTAGATTTTGAAGAAATGGAGAAAACCATCAAAAACAATGATCTTGGCATCGACGAGGATTTTTACGGGAATGATGACTACGACCCGTCGGAACTCGATACCGAAGGTTTCGACGATCTCGACATGAGCGAAGAAGATACGAGATTCTAAACGAACTTAATAAACTCTCTTTCATTCATCGGGGAGAAAATCTTTGAGATTTTTCCCCGATTATCATATATGACAATCCTAAAAACATGGATTGGATTACCCATGAATAGACAGCTTCAAAGGCGGCAACCTCTGAAACTCCCGTAAGAACCGAAATAAGAAAGTACCCATGCCTCCGCATGGGTACTTTCTTATTTCGGTTCTTACAAGTTTTTTCCTATTAATTTTGATTTATTAAAAATGGTTATAAAAAAAGCGTACAACAAGTTGGAAGCTGTTACACTCTGTTGGCTGGAATAATTCAGCGAAAACGGCTAACTTGAATTAGCCAGATAAACCGTTGTAGTTATAGAAATCCGATTTTCCGTAAGGGTTTGGAAGGAATTGAATTACCCCCGAACGATAAAAAACCACACTGTAAAATTGAATTATTAACAATTTAAATCTTACAGATATGAAAACTTTTACGGACTACTGCAAAGATTTTATTATTGAAAACATTGACGAACACGAAGGCCGAAGAAATCGGATATATGATAACCGGGAGAATGAATATAGACGGGAGAGTGGAGTATAATACAATAGAGTATTAAAAAAACTGGTGGTACAACTACACCGATTATGTAAACTACGAAAAGGATAATTTTGGCGAATTGGCGCATAATCCATTCGAAGAGCCGGAAGCGTTTCAAGTTTGTATGATTATAGCAGGGGTAAATAATTTACTTTATCAGTGCGATATTATATCGGAAAATTGCAATGAAGAAATAAAACTTACTTCGCAAATAATAGAGTGGATAAAAGACGAGGTACAAGATGAAAGAGTACGATATAATAATAGAAACGGACGGAATGATCGTCTCCGACTTCATAATAGAGGAGGAAAACCTCAAAGAAGCTAAGAGGATCGCACAGTCGCACAAACGACTTGAACGAAAAGGTAGAACCCGTGTAAAAAGAATTAAATAAAATGGTAGAAATCGTTATTATTAGCTATATTGCGGGATTACTCGTCGGCGCGTACATCGCCCGAAATTGGAGAACCTTTTTAAAAGATTGATTTGTCGAACATTTAAAATATCAATGCTATGCCGTTTATCGCTTTTTTATGTCTGATTATCTTTGTTTGCCTACTAATAGGCGATGATTGCTTCAATGTGTTTGGCGTTGCTTTATCCATCGGCTTCGCATGCGGACTTGTTATAGTTGCCTTTAATTGGATAAAATCCGAAATCATAAAGAGAAGAACAAATAAAAGGTTAGAAGAAATGGAAAAAGAATGGTTTGATAGACATAATAACGAATAATACCGAATTCGACAAAAATACCCAAGAAAATAAAAGCCACACAGAAGCGAGCAAGCCATCTAACGAGCAAATTGAACGCAAAGAACAAGAAATCATGAAAACCACATTAAAAGCCGCTTTCTTGGCAAAATACCCCAGATACATGAACATATTATCCATGTATGAGCAGGCGAACGACTGGCCTATGTGTCAAAGAAAAGCCACACAAGGGCGGAAATTCCACTGTCTCCGGTCGTTGAACGGATTATTGAAGATAATGAGGCGAACGACCTTACAGGTGAAGTTTCCGACGTAACATTCTATAAAACAATACGGGTTATTTGCAAAAACGTAGGCATAGACGAACGAGTGAAGTTGTATCAGGCAGGAAAATATATAGGCGGAGAAAAATGGATATTCGATAGTAATTTCCTCTCATACGGCAAGAAGATCCTTTGCCACAAACCTGTATCTGCGTGGTGCAGATCTCTATCTCATTAGTAAACTCATGGGGCATTCTTCCGTATCGATGACCGAAGGATATATCGTTTGCGGGTTGCGGGACCTCCCGGAAAAAGTCCTACAATACTTTCAAACATTCAAATAGAGATGAACTATATTTCCATAGCTGAACGATCCGAACGAGTTGAACGAATTATTTGCGCAATCTTGCACCCATTTACGCAAACAACTCTATTATATACGCTTAGCTCACTTATTTATCCAATAAAACAGGATTGTTAATATATATAATTACAGTACAGAAGAAATGGTAGAGGAAACAAAATGAGCGAAGAATATTCGAAAGCCCCCCATCAAGAAACCGGAGATTTCTTAAAACGAACGCGAGAGAAAAAAGGCCTGAGTAGATATAATGTCGCAAAACAGGCCGGCTGGGAAAGAATAGACCCGGTTGTTCGTATAGAAAGAGGAGAGACTTACAGCAGCATAGACACGTTATTGCGTTATCTGAAAGCAACGGATATATACATCTTTTTCTCCGAAAAAAATAAATCTAATCCTGGTGCGACGCTCGATGTTGAAGATATGATGCAAGCCATAGATAAGAATGACCCAAAACTTTAAATGAATGCAAATATGCGTGCAATAATATTATTTAGAAAATATAAATTATTTAATTTCAATAACATACAATTAATAAATTACGCTTCAAAATAGATTACCTCCCTTAAATTACGAAAATAGCATAAAAAAATCGGGAAGTTTCCTCCCCGATTTTTCTGTCCTATAAATAATTATTTCCCTGCTTTAAGAGCCTCCATGATAAGAGTCTCCAACTCATCGGCCAATTCGGGATTGTCTTGTATGCACTTCTTTGCCGCATCTCGACCTTGTCCCAACTTTGTATCGTTGTAACTGAACCAAGAACCGCTCTTTTTAATAATACCTTTATCCACACCCATATCGATGATTTCTCCGGCACGGGAAATTCCTTCGCCGAACATGATGTCGAACTCGGCCCGACGGAACGGAGGGGCGACTTTATTCTTCACGACCTTCACGCGCGTCTGGTTACCGATGACCTCTTCTCCGTCTTTAATCTGGCTGATGCGACGAATGTCGAGGCGTACCGAAGCATAGAATTTCAAGGCATTACCACCGGTCGTTGTTTCGGGATTCCCGAACATCACACCCAACTTATCACGCAACTGGTTGATAAAAATGCAAGTGGTATTGGTCTTACTGATTGTAGCCGTCAGTTTACGTAATGCCTGCGACATGAGACGTGCCTGCAATCCCATTTTCGAATCGCCCATATCGCCTTCCAGCTCGGCTTTCGGGGTAAGTGCAGCCACCGAGTCGATAACAACGATGTCGACCGCCGAGGAACGTATCAACTGCTCGGCAATCTCCAACGCTTGCTCTCCGCTGTCGGGTTGAGAAATCCAGAGATTTTCGACATCGACACCCAATTTTTCGGCATAAAACCGGTCGAAAGCATGCTCGGCATCGATAATGGCCGCAATGCCGCCCGCTTTCTGAGCCTCGGCAATAGCGTGTATGGCCAATGTCGTTTTTCCCGATGACTCAGGACCATAAATCTCGATAACGCGCCCTCGCGGATAACCGCCTACACCGAGGGCAGCATTCAAACCGATAGAGCCGGTGGGTATAACGGCAATCTCTTCGACCTGATCGTCTCCCAGCTTCATAATGGCACCCTTGCCGTAATTCTTCTCTATTTTATCCATCGCGGCTCGAAGCGCATTGAGCTTCTCGGACGGAATCGTGGCCTTGCCCGTTTCTTTTTTTACTTCTTCCATATATACTATTATTTATCGTTCAAAATTTGAGCGGCATGATTCTTGGTATCGACTTTATCGATAATACGCTCGATGATACCTTCTTCATTGATGATAAAAGTAGTGCGGAGCGTTCCCATATAAGTACGGCCGTACAACTTTTTTTCGGCCCATACGCCGAATGCCTGATTGAGCGACGTATCGGTATCGGCAATCAGATCGAACGGCAAAGACTGTTTCTCGATAAATTTCCGATGGGAAGCCTCGCCGTCTTTACTTACTCCTACAACTTCGTAACCGGCTGCACGCAACTCGTCATATCCGTTGCGTAAACTGCATGCCTCGGCTGTACAGCCCGACGTATTGTCTTTGGGATAAAAATACAACGCCACTTTACGACCTTTATAATCACTGAGTTTTATCTCTTTTCCTTCTTGATTGACGCCCCACACTTCGGGAGCTTTATCTCCTACTTTCATAAAAAACAGATTATCGAGATGCTCCAACCTATAAGCGAGCCGACAGATACCTGCACCCACCGATATGGCATAGAGCCACCTCCTTACCTCACAAAGATACGAATAAAAAACAGAGTTCACCAAATGCCATGAAAGTATCTTACAGTAAAAACATCTCTTATAATTTCTCAAAGAATGTATACCAGCGGTTTTGTAGCACGATTGTAACACGTTTGTAGTTTCGACGTAATCTGCGCACTTTACTTTTGCGCTCAAAAAGTACGACATGTTAGCAGAAACTCACAAAAAGAAAATCTCAAATCTATTATTCATCATTTGGGCCGGAGGTGCCGCCCTTTTTTCTTACGCCTTGGTATATGCTCTACGCAAACCTTTCACGGCAGCAACATTCGACGGACTCGAATTCATGGGTATGGATTATAAAACGACGACGAGTATTATACAGATTGCCGGCTACATGTTGTCCAAACTTTTGGGTATCAAATTTATCTCCGAGCTGAAAAGGGAATATCGTCTGGGATTCATTATAGCATCGGTTGCCATAGCCGAAATATCTTTGATTTTATTTGCCGTTTGTCCCGTTCCTTACAATATCTTTGCACTGTTTTTCAACGGGCTGTCGCTGGGGTGTATGTGGGGCGTGATTTTCAGTTTTCTCGAAGGCCGCAAATTGAGCGGTATCTTGGCAAGCATCATGGGACTGAGTATTGCTTTCAGTTCGGGGCTGGCCAAGTCGGTAGGTCTTTTCCTCATTAAAGATATGGGCATAGACAGTTTCTGGATGCCCGCAACCATCGGGGCCGTCGCTTGTGTGCTTCTTATCATACTGGCATTCGTATTGAACAAACTGCCTGCGCCCACCGAAGAAGACATCAAATGCTGTACCGAACGTGTCCCGATGGACGCCCGGCAACGCAAGAATATTTTTCTACAATTCGCCCCTGTTCTCAGTATGTTGTTTATCGCAAACCTTTTTATCACCGTCATGCAGGATATTAAGGAAGACTTTCTCGTGAAACTCGTCGATACGACACAACTCTCATCTTGGGCATTCAGCGGAATCGACGCAACGGTAACCCTCATTATTCTTACGATTTTTCTGCTTATATCTTTGATACGGGACCATCAAAAGGTTCTTTACCTGATCCTGCTGCTGGTCATGACCGGTATGATGATGCTGGCCGGCGTGGCTCACGGATATGAAAAACTGCAACTACCACCTATGGTATGGCTGTTTATCCAAAGCCTCGGTCTATATACCGCCTACCTCAGTTTCCAAACCCTTTTCTTCGAGCGGTTCGTATCTTGCTTCAATATCAACGGTAACGTAGGATTCTTCATTATCACCATCGATTTCGTTGGCTATCTGGGTACGGTATGCGTTCTTATATTCAAAGAACTGTTTATTTCGGAACTCAACTGGATCGAGTTCTACAACACAATGGTCATGATACTCGGTATCGCCTGCTGTTTCCTTTTTGCCGGCAGTATTCTGTGGTTTATGCAACGCAGCAGTAAAAAGAGACCGGCGATTGAAAAGAAAAACGATATTATTTACAACTACGCAATAGAAAAACAGAATTGAAAATAGAAACGGAAAATGAAAGAGATTAAATGTGTTATCATGGACTGGGCCGGAACAGCGGTCGATTACGGCTGTTTTGCTCCCCTAAAAGCATTCCTTAAAGTTTTCAAAGAAGAAAAAGGCATCGAAATCACCTTGCGTCAAGCCCGGGAACCGATGGGAATGCTCAAAATAGACCATATACGGGCTATCTTGTCGATGGACGACGTAAGAAACAAATTCTCGACACGCTACAATAGAGAGTGGAACGAAACCGACGTCGACGAAATGTACCGAAGTTTCGAAAAACATCTTTTTGCATCTCTCTCCGAATTTACAACTCCCATACCCGGCGTTATCGAAACGATAGAATCTTTACGCCAGCAGGGTATAGCGATAGGCTCGACGACAGGATATACCGCCGCCATGATGGAAATCGTGCGCCCGGGTGCCGCAGCAAAAGGATATACGGTCGACAATCTGGTTACGCCCGATAATCTCCCGGCCGGACGTCCTGCCCCATATATGATTTATAAAAACATGATCGACCTCGAAATACCTTCGATACAACAAGTCGTAAAAGTGGGAGACACGATTTCAGACATCAAAGAGGGTGTGAATGCCGGAGCTTGGAGCGTAGGCGTCATCACCGGAAGCAATGAGATGGGACTGACCGAAGAGGAATACCGCCAATGTCCGGCTGAGGAGTTATCCCGTATGAAAAATGAAGTGAAACAACGTATGCTCGCTGCCGGTGCCCACCATGTTCTCGATAACATCACGGAACTCCCTCTGTACATCGCGACTCTTAACAAATCTCTCAACCAATGATTCCTATCCGACTATGAAAAGAAACTATTTATTATTGACCCCCGGCCCCCTAAGCACATCAGAAACCGTCAGAGAAGCCATGTTGCAAGACTGGTGTACATGGGACAAAGATTATAACGAAGGCATCGTTACGCCTTTGAGAAAAGACTTGTTAGCTATCGCCGGTCTGAACGAAGACGAGTACACCAATGTGCTGCTGCAAGGCAGCGGAACCTACTGCGTGGAAGCGACCATCGGTGCTGCCGTACGTCCGGAAGACAAACTGCTGATTCTCGCCAACGGCGCTTATGGAAAACGTATGGCCGAAATCGCCCGCTATTATCACATCGACCATGTACTCGTTTCTCTCAACGAGACCGAATTGATCACCGGCGAGACAGCCCGTAAGGCGCTGGAAGAAAATCCCGGTGTTACCCACTTGTCTATGGTGCACAGCGAAACGACGACCGGACTGCTGAACCGTATCGAAGAAGTCGCCGAAGTAATCAAAGGGAAAAATATCACATTCATCGTCGATGCGATGAGCAGCTTCGGCGGTGTACCTATCGACATCAAAGGTCTGGGTATAGATTTCCTCATCAGCAGTGCCAACAAATGTATACAAGGTGTTCCCGGATTTGGTTTCATCATCGCCAAGAAAGAAAAAATGTCGGCGACCAAAGGTAATGCCCGCTCGCTTTCCCTCGACATCTACGCCCAATGGGAAACGATGGAAAAAGGAAACGGGAAATGGCGTTATACCTCTCCCACCCACGTCGTACATGCTTTCTATCAGGCCATGCAAGAGCTGAAAGCAGAAGGTGGCATTCCCGCACGGCATCGCCGTTACGAAGAAAATCACCGCACGTTGGTCGACGGTATGCGCAATCTTGGATTTGAAACGCTCTTACCCGATGACAAGCAGGGTTGTATCATCACTTCATTTTACTACCCGACAAAAGATTTCGATTTCGTCGACTTCTACAATAAACTCAAAGCAAAAGGTTTTGTTATCTATCCGGGAAAAATTTCCGAAGCCGATACGTTCCGCATCGGAAATATCGGAGATATTTATCCGCAAGACATCGAAGCCCTTTTACAAGCCATCAAAGAAGTACGCAACTAATATCTTCTTATATATCGAAAATAGAAAAGCCCAGACTTGAAAGTCTGGGCTTTTCTATATAATATTCTCTCTTACAGTTCCAAATCGACATTGAACTGCTCATGCCAGAGCAGTCCTTGTTTATTGAGCTGTTCCATAAAGGGGTCGGGATCGAATTCCTCGACATTGTAAACACCGGGTTTCTTCCAAATACCTTTCAAGAACATCATGGCCCCGATCATGGCAGGTACACCGGTCGTGTAGCTCACGCCCTGCATTCCCGTCTCCTCATAAGCGGCACGGTGCGAACAATTGTTATAAACATAATAAGTAAGTTCTTTGCCATCTTTCACACCCCGTATGCGGCAACCGATCGATGTCTCTCCTTCGTAATTTTCACCGAGGTCTTGCGGATTGGGCAGCACGGCTTTGAGGAACTGCAACGGAACGATTTCCATACCGTTGTAATTGATAGGCTTGATACTGGCCATACCGATATTCTGTATCACCCGCAAATGGGTCAGATATTCCTGTCCGAAAGTCATCCAGAAACGGGCACGCTTGATAGTCGGATAATTCTTTACCAAACTTTCAAGTTCTTCATGATGAAGAAGATAACTTTCACGCGGTCCAACATTGGGATAAGTGAGCGGGCGGTGTATTTCAAGAGGATCGGTTTCTATCCACTTGCCGTCTTCCCAATATAATCCTTTCTGGGTAATCTCCCGTATGTTGATTTCGGGATTGAAATTGGTTGCGAATGCTTTATGATGATCGCCGGCGTTACAATCCACAATATCGAGATAATGAATTTCATCGAAATAATGCTTGGCGGCATAAGCTGTATATACGCTCGTTACACCCGGGTCGAACCCGCAACCGAGGATAGCCGTAAGACCGGCTTTCTCGAAACGGTCTTTGTAAGCCCACTGCCAACTATACTCGAAATGGGCTTCGTCTTTGGGTTCGTAATTGGCGGTATCGAGATAATTGACACCGGTACGCAGACAAGCCTCCATAATCGTCAAATCCTGATAAGGCAAAGCAAGATTCATAACGATATCCGGACGGAAACTCTCGAAAAGAGCAACCAACTGTTCTACATCGTCGGCATCGACCTGTGCGGTCTTGATCGCCTTATTCCCGATAGCCTCCACAATGGCGTCGCATTTCGATTTCGTGCGGCTGGCTATCATAATCTCTGTAAAAACGTCGGCGTTCTGCGCCACTTTGTGCGCGGCCACGGTAGCTACTCCGCCGGCACCGATAATAAGGACTTTTCCCATTTTACGTTATTGTTTATGAATTGTCGGTTTTAACGGTACAAAGATAGCTTTTTCCGATGAATATCGAGCAACTCTATCTTTACAATTTACATACTATTAAAACAGAGCCGCACGGCAGCTGCCGTGCGGCTTGAAATAGCACATGGCTGTTATTGATGCTGTTCGCGCAACAGATCGTTTACAGTCTTCACCGGATTGAACGTCGAAATGGGAACCTCGACAAAAAGCGTATTCCAGTCCGACATGGCTCCGTTCCACAACCCCGGTAATTCGAGAGCCTTCAAATCTTTTCCGTTCTTGGATTTGTACGAAATAAATCCGGTTTTCTTATCGACATATTTCGGAAGGTCGTATTTCTCGTTTTTCCCGTTTTTCACAGCACATACCAAATCGACAGGATTGAAGTGTGTCGACTTGTCGAACATCGCTTTCGAGGCAGGATTTTTCAAATCGATCTGCGAACTCTCCAATATCTGCGGAGAGAACGAACCGTCGGCATTATACACCAAGAAAGGTCCTCCGCCGGGTTCTCCCACATTCTTCACCATACCGCATACACGCAACGGACGACGCAATTTTTTCAGCAGATACACAACCAGCTCAGCATCTTCCATTTTCTTTATATCGGGGTGGCGGGTAAAGAGTTGCTGTTGCAGGAAAAGTATGACTTCCCGTACATCGTCCATCGTGTATTTTCCGCTTTCAAGCATGGAAACATAAGCATCGATCTGTTTTTTAAGAGAAACAAGTACTCCGCCTATGATTTTTTTGAAACGCACGGTATCGGGTTTTATGCGATCGGGTACGACATTATCGATATTTTTAATAAAAATCACATCGGCATCTATGTCATTGAGGTTCTCGATAAGGGCGCCATGTCCTCCGGGACGGAAAAGCAACTTGCCTTTGTCTCTGAACGGCTTATTCTCCATATCGGCCGCAATGGTATCGGTCGAAGGTTTTTGTTCCGAAAAACTGATGTGATATTTCACATCGTACTCTTTTTCATACAAGGCTTGTTTATCGGCCACGACTTTTTTGAAATAGGGCAAATGCTCATGGGATACGGTAAAATGCACATTCACGTCGCCGGCCTCGTTGCGGGCATACATGGCTCCCTCGGCCAAATGTTCTTCTATGGCCGTACGATCGGCATCGGGATAATGATGGAATTTGAGCATACCTTTCGGTAATGCCCCGTAGTTGAGCCCTTTCTCCGAAAGAAGATTTGCAACAATCTCTTTATACTGTCCCGCCGCTACCAACGCATCTATATCCCGGCCTTCTTTTTCGAGGCAAACTTTATTGAGGTCGGCGTAAAAAGCAAAATCTTTGATATGTGAGAAAAATTTCTTTTCGAATTCGGTTGTAGGTTCGGTATAATCGGCATCGACGAATTCAAATAAATTTTTGAACATACGGCTGGCCGCACCCGATGCCGGAACAAATTTCACAATCGTCGGATTCGATGCCAAATATTCGTCCCAAACGTCAAGATAGTGATCGATCGCCGTATCGTCGAGTGCCAAAATACCATTTCCCAGCCCGGCAGGAGCTTCCAATTTGAGATAGGGGAAACCGGTCTCGAAACAATGCAACTGTTCTTCAATCTGTTTTTCGGAAATTCCTTTCTGTTTCAGTAATGCTAAATCTTCGGGTGTAAACATAGTATCTATTTTTAGGATTGTCAAAATTGAAAACTTCTCAAAGTTAAAAAATTTTTTGGGAAAAACAATGGTTATTTGAGCAAAGTTTATATATTCGTTACAGTACATTTTCTATTACAATAAATACTTTTTTAAGACTGCAACAGCATGAAAGCAATTGTTATATATTATAGCCACAAAGGACGCACCGCCAACTATGCCCGGGAAATCGCCATGTACTTATGGTCGAAAGGAATAAGCGTAAGTCTGTGCTCCGTTTCCGACTTCGACCGTAATAAGGCCAAAGAAGCCGATCTGCTGTTGACCGGCTGCTGGACTTGCGGCTGGTTTATCATAAACCAACACCCCCATGAACAATGGAAATCTCTCGCCAAAACCATTTCAGGGATATTCCCGATAGAAAAGACGCTTTTCTTCACGACCTACAAAATAAGAACAGGTAGCATGTTCCGAAATATGAAACACGCCATGAACATACCCGCATCGACCCGGGTTCACCGACTGCAATCCCGCACAGGCAAACTATCGGAACACGATCGCGAACTTTTGAATTTATTTATCAATAAATAGTTTATCACCTAAAAAAGACAAAAAATGGAAAAGAAAAAATTGACAAGAGCCAATGGTGCTCCGGTAGCCGACAACAACAATGTCTCCACAGCAGGAAAGCGAGGACCAATGCTATTGCAAGACGTATGGTTTCTTGAAAAATTAGCCCACTTCGACCGGGAAGTTATTCCCGAACGACGCATGCACGCCAAAGGATCGGGAGCTTTCGGACACTTCACCGTTACCCATGACATCACCCGATACACCAAAGCGGCGATCTTCTCTGAAATAGGGAAACAAACCGAATTGTTCATGCGTTTCTCGACCGTTGCCGGCGAACGCGGAGCTGCCGATGCCGAACGTGATATTCGGGGTTTTGCCATCAAATTTTATACCGAGGAAGGGAACTGGGATTTAGTCGGTAATAATACGCCCGTCTTTTTCTTGCGCGACCCATTGAAATTTCCCGACCTCAATCACGTCGTAAAACGAGACCCGCGCACCCATATGAGAAGCCCCCGCAACAACTGGGATTTCTGGACTCTTCTGCCCGAAGCACTCCACCAAGTTACTATCACAATGAGCGACAGGGGCATTCCCTATTCCTACCGGCATATGCACGGCTACGGCAGCCATACATTCTCATTTATCAACGCCGACGGGAAACGCACATGGGTGAAATTCCACTTCCGTACCCAGCAAGGCATCAAAAACCTCACCGACCAAGAAGCCGAAACTATCATCGGAAAAGACCGGGAAAGCCATCACCGCGACCTCTTCGAAAGCATCGAAAAAGGAGATTTTCCCAAATGGACGATGTATGTGCAACTCATGACCGAAGAGCAAGCCAAAGCGTGCCCGTTCAATCCGTTCGACCTCACGAAAGTATGGTCGCAGAAACAATATCCTTTGCACGAAGTCGGTGTCATAGAACTGAACCGTAACCCCGAGAACTATTTTTCCGACGTAGAGCAAGCCGCTTTCAATCCGGCCAACGTCGTGCCGGGTATCAGCTTCTCTCCCGACCGTATGTTGCAGGGCCGCCTCTTTTCCTATGGCGACGCGCAACGTTACCGTCTCGGCGTGAACCACTACCAGATACCCGTAAACCGCAGTCGCTGTCCGTTCCTCAACATGTACCACCGCGACGGAGCCATGCGCATAGACGGAAATCACGGAGGGACACTCGGATACGAACCCAACGGATACGGCGAATGGCAGGAACAACCCGAATACAAAGAACCGCCTATGGAACTCGACGGGGCTGCTTACCAATGGGATTTCAGAGAAGATGACTCCGACTACTATACCCAAGCCGGCGATCTATTCAGGCTGATGAAACCCGATGAGCAGCAACGGTTGTTCGAGAATACAGCCCGTGCCATGGGAGATATTCCCGAGGAAATAAAACTCCGCCACATCGGCAACTGCATGAAAGCCGATGAAAATTACGGCAAAGGCGTAGCAAAAGCCTTAGGCATAGACCCGGCAAAAATATCGAAATAAAAAGAATCTTCTATGTGAAAACCCCGTTGTCCGATCGGACAACGGGGTTTGTATGCTTCCATATCTACATACCGAAACAAATAATTTTGGCTGTATAAAATTCATTTTTTGTTTACAAATCACCACCTTCTCGAATAAAATGATTACTTTTGTTGTATTCCCTTGACTATTTTCTCGAAATGGCAGAATTTATGAACGAGAAACAATACTTTACAGCAACCGAACGCAAAGAATTCCTGAAAGTCTACCGGTCTTTGTTCGCCACAGCCCGTCCGCTCATAGGTGAAAAAGAATTCTTTTTCCTTCGCCAACATATTACCGAGGCTGTATTATCGGGCAGTTACCTGCGAGACAGTAACGGAATAAACCGCTTGTACCACGACATCGCCACTGCCCTTATCCTTTCACAAGAAGTGGGCCTCGACCGCAGCACGCTGGCCGCCGTACTTACTTGCAATCTCGTCGTCGAAAACCGGTTGTCTTTCGAGGCTGTCGAAAATCTATTCGGTACCGATTGCGTCAAAATCATACGGGGGCTCATCAAAGCCAACAGCCTATATGCCAAGCAAGAAACCGTCCAAAGCGATAACTTTCGCAACTTACTGCTCACATTCGCCGAAGACGTGAGGGTGATTATCATCATGATCGCCGACAGGCTATGCCTCATGCGCATGATCAATCATCACCCCAACAACAGATTCAGAGAAAACGTTGCCTACGAAGCCTCTTATCTCTATGCCCCTCTCGCTCACAGGTTGGGATTATACCGCATAAAAACCGAGCTCGAAGACCTCGCTCTCAAATATACCCAACGTGAAGAATACGACCGTATCGCCCACAAACTGAGTGAAACCAAAGAATCCCGAGACAAATATATCCGGGAATTTATCGCCCCTATCAAAGAAAAACTGGCAACTGCCGGATTGAAGTTCGAAATAAAAGGCAGGGTAAAATCCATATCTTCGATTCTGAACAAAATCCGGAAACAAAATGTCGATATCGAAGGTATTTACGATCTTTTTGCCATACGAGTCGTACTCGATACTCCGCCAGAAAACGAATCGGCCGACTGCTGGCACGTCTATTCCATCATCACCGACATGTACCGCCCCAATCCCAAACGGCTGAAAGACTGGTTATCGGTTCCCAAAAGCAATGGCTATGAGTCCCTGCACATCACCGTATGGGGCCCCGAAGACCGATGGGTCGAAGTGCAGATACGGACCAAACGTATGGACGAAATCGCCGAGCGGGGCCTTGCCGCACACTGGAAGTACAAAGGGTTGAAAAGCGAAAAAGGGCTTGACGACTGGTTGAACAATGTGCGCGATATTCTCGAATCGGGCGACGGAGGGCCTATGGAACTGATGAAAGAATTCCGCATGGACCTCTACGATAAAGAAGTATTCGTATTCACCCCCAAGGGAGACCTGTACAAACTCCCCAAAGGAGCGACCATGCTCGACTTCGCTTTTCTCATACACACCCATCTGGGTTGCCGATGCACGGGAGGGAAAGTCAATGGCAAGAATCAAACCATTCGATATAAATTACAAAGCGGAGACACGATAGAAATACTCACCTCTCCCACCCAAAAACCCAAACGGGAATGGTTGTCGATTGCCTGCACATCCAAAGCCCGGGTGAAAATAAAACAGACACTCAACGAAATCCAACATAAGGAGGCCGAGCTGGGAAAAGAATTGCTTGTGCGACGATTCAAAAACAGGAAAGTCGATGTCAACGATTCCATTCTCATGAAATTGATACGAAAAACCGGATATAAAACGGTAACCGATTTTTATTGCGCACTATCGCAAGAAAAAATCGACGTCAATCACATACTCGACCTTTATCATGAAATAGAACGTAAAGAAAGCGAAGAATCGAGCGAAAACCGCACAGCCGAGAATTTCGTTGCCACCCAATCGCCAAACGGGGATTTTGGAGAAGACGAACTGGTCATCGACCAAAATATCAAGGGACTCGACTATAAATTATCGAAATGCTGCAATCCCATCTTCGGTGATAAAATATTCGGATTCGTTTCTTCGCAAGGAAGTATAAAAATACATCGGGAGGACTGTCCCAACGCCGAAAACTTACGCACACAATTCGGATACCGTATCGTAAAAGCCCGCTGGTCGGGCAAACAGGGCTCTCAATATGCCATCGTATTGCGGGTCATCGGCAACGACGACATAGGTATCGTTACCAATATCACCTCTATCATCTCAAAAGAGAAACGCATATCGATGCGGAGCATATCCATCGACTCCAACGACGGACTGTTTCAAGGCCACATCACCGTCCTCGTCGACGATACAACCGCACTCAACACGCTGATAAAAAAAATAAAGACTATAAAAGGCGTGAAAAACGTAACTCGCGAAACACCCCTTTATTCACCGAAAGAATGACGAAGTCCCGTATTTTTCTCTTTTTAGGAAGCATATGCACGATATTCTGCCTCACATTATCGGCTTGCAACCGACACCCGAAAGCCGAAGCGCTTTATCTGCGTGCCGAAGAAGCTTTCGGAACAGGCGAATACCATACCGCCCAACGCATCATCGATTCCATACCCGAAAGCGATACACTTGCATTTGAATGGATACGCAAAGGCATAATCCTCAATCAACGCATTACATTGGAACAAAACCGTCGTAATCTCTCCTTCATAGACAGTCTTTTACCCCTCCTGTATTCCACAAGAGAAGAACTCCAGCCCCAATTCCGCTATATACAAAACAGCGATTATCAAGATGAAGGTCGTTATGTGTACCGACATGACCGAAATGCAGGGAAAGCCCACCACTCCTGCCTACGGGTACAAATAACACCCGATTACGAAGCTGAAATCATCAGTGTTTATTGCGGACGCAAACCCTTACGGCATATCTCGGCCAAAATAGAATTGCCCGACGGTACTTACGCTCTCACGCCAACAACGCCATATGACGGAGCGCAGAACTATCGGTTCACCTTTCAAGATGGTCGCCATTGTGAACTGGTCTGTTATTCGGGACGGGAATTGCGTCCCGTATTCGAAACTATTTTCTCGGCCGGGCAACAACCCATAAAAATATCTTACGAAGGAGATTTCCCATACACCTACACGCTGAGCCCAAACGATCGCAAAGCATTCAATGCCTGTTTTCGCCTCATCTCAATTCAAAAACGTATTTCGAATTTAGAAAACGAAAAAAAGAGAGCCGAAAAAACCGTTGAACTTCTCACCCGGCAACTTTCCCAGACCTCTCGTTCATAACCGAAGCAGAAAAAAATTTAGAGATAAAGGTTTGTATACTAAGAAATATTGTCGTACCTTTGCCCCGCAATTGAAAAAAGTATTAACCAATTCAATCACAAAACTATTATGAACCATTACGAAACCGTTTTCATTTTAACTCCCGTTTTGTCTGATGTACAGATGAAGGAAGCGGTAGACAAGTTCAAATCGATACTCACCGAACAAGGTGCAGCTATCGTGAACGAGGAAAACTGGGGATTGCGCAAACTGGCCTATCCTATCCAGAAAAAATCTACCGGGTTCTACCAACTGCTGGAGTTCGATGCAGAACCTTCTGTTATCGAGAAACTTGAAGTTAACTTCCGTCGCGACGAGCGCGTAATTCGTTTCCTCACTTTCAAGATGGACAAATTCGCAGCCGAATATGCCGCAAAAAGAAGAAATGTAAAATCAGTTAAAGAAGAGAAGGAGAATTAATCATGGCACAAGCACAATCTGAAATCAGATATTTGACCCCTCCCTCGGTCGATGTTAAAAAGAAAAAATACTGCCGTTTCAAAAAGAGCGGTATCAAATATATCGACTATAAAGATCCCGAATTCTTGAAAAAATTCCTCAACGAGCAAGGTAAAATCCTACCTCGCCGCATCACCGGGACTTCGCTCAAATTCCAACGTCGTATTGCACAAGCTGTAAAACGTGCCCGCCACTTGGCTTTGCTGCCCTACGTAACCGATATGATGAAATAATCTAAAAGTAAGGAGGACACAAGCATGCAAGTTATATTGAAAGAAGATATTCTGAATTTAGGATACAAAGACGATATCGTGAGTGTAAAAGACGGTTATGGCCGTAATTACCTCATTCCTCAGGGAAAAGCCGTCATTGCCTCGGAATCGGCCAGAAAAGAACTTGCCGAAAATCTGAAACAACGCGCTCACAAAATCGCCAAAATCAAACAAGACGCTCAAGATTTGGCTGCCAAAATCGAAGGCATAAGCCTCACCATCGCAACCAAAGCCAGCGCTACGGGCAAAATCTACGGCTCGGTTACCAATATCCAAATCGCCGAAGCTTTGGCTAAACTCGGACACGAAATCGATCGTAAGATCATTGTAGTGAAAGATGCCGTAAAAGAAATCGGTTCTTACAAAGCCGTAGTTAAACTGCACAAAGAGGTAAATGTAGAAATACCTTTTGAAGTAGTTGCCGAAGAAGCTGCTGCCGAATAATCCCGTATTATCGGAACAATAAAAATAAGAGGATAAGTTATAAAACTTATCCTCTTTATTATTTTGTACAAACTCGATTCAAGAACGGATCATCGTGAGCATCATCTTAAAACGTACATCGGCACGTACCGCATGAGGAATATTGGCCGGCATCATTATCATTTCTCCGCTATCCACGACATACTCTTTCCCTGCTACCGTAATAGCGGCTCGACCATCTATCACCTGCAACACCGCATCGAAAGGGGCTGTATGTTCACTCAATGCCTGTCCTTCATCAAAAGCAAAGAGTGTAATGTTTCCTCCCTTATTATGCAATACCTCCCGACTCACAATACTCTGCGACGCATAATCGACCTTTCTTGCAGGAATAAAAGGTTCTTTGAAATCTTTTGTTTCCATAATCCGATTCTCTTTTAGTAAATACAAATTCTCTGTCGTCCCGACAAATCGGGTCGATATAGGAATGACAAAACAAACACAAAAATTGTTCAGAGACAAGACGGATAAAAAAAGAAGAAAAAGCCCAAGCTCTATTGCTGTTTTTCTTTGGCTTCTTCGCGAGGTATGAGAATGGCCGTATAGACTTGCAATACGGTGGCTATAATGAAGAGCACAACCCAATCGATGCCACCCCGCCAAAACATCAGCACAGCTGCTCCGATAAAAATGAGCGAAGAAAACAATTCCTGTCTGTAAAGACGACGCAAACGCAGATTCCGACCGTTATAACGACGGAAAAGACGTGTCAAAAACATTCCCAACGAGCCCGCAGCAAAAAAATAGGCTGGCAGATCGGGTATAAACGTATAGGTGGCGGCCCCCAAAAGCACGGCGACAGCCGAACATTGAAATAGGGCATTCAATGCGTTCTTCTCCATAAACAATCAATCATCGATAATGATAAATACGTCTTCATTATCCCGCTTCATCTGATAAGTTTCTCTCGCAAACTTCTCGAGGTTCTCGTCATTCGAACGTAATTCTTCGAGTCGGGCTTTACTCTCATCGACAATCTGCTGATAATGGTTGACACTTTTCCGCAACTGCGAAATCTGGCGATCGTACCGATAACTCTGAATGAAACTGTTCTCATCGATAAAGGCCATCTCAAATACCAACGTACCCGAAATATAAACCATCAAAGGCACACGACGCAGCAACGACCATATCTTCATGAACTTTCTCTTCATTTCAGGACGGAAATATTTCCACAAACGTACGTAAAGTTTTCGAAACAGGAAAGTTTTTTCCGAACGAATCGCTACCAAGTTCCCGAAGACAAATCAAGAAGAAAAAATAAATACACGGCAACAGCCGTATTATCATCGGGGTTTTGTATCTTTGCCGGCAAAAATTGCCGTCATGCACCTTGTTATTGACCAGGGAAATACAACCATCAAAGTTGCGCTGTTCTCGGGAGAAGGAATCCCCGACAGGATAGAACAAATACCACGTCTCAGCCGGACTTATATAGACAAGTTGCTCTCTGCCTACCCCATATCGAGTTGCATTTATTCCTCGGTTGCACACACCGATACCGATATGATGGCTTATCTGCAATCTCAAATCTCCCACTTCTACTATTTTACGCCCGATACGCCACTGCCCGTTATCATCGATTATCGCTCTCCGAAAACACTGGGAAGCGATCGTATCGCCGCCGTAATAGGGGCTCGTGCCGAAGCTCCGGATCGTGATATTCTGGTCATCGATGCCGGGACGTGTATCACATACGACATGATTACTGCCACAGGACATTTCCTCGGAGGCAATATCGCGCCGGGTATAAAGATGCGTTTGAGATCGATGAATAAATTTACCGAAAAATTGCCTGTCGTAGAAAAAAACGGAGATACTCCTCTCTTGGGCTATGATACGGAAACGGCAATGCGTTCGGGGGCGATTCTCGGAGCTTGCTACGAAATCGAAGGTTATATATCAAGTCTGCGACAAGAATATCCTGAGCTTTTGATTTTTTTAACGGGTGGAGATGCTTTTTTATTGGCAGACAAATTAAAAACCTCCATCTTTGTAGACGATTGTATTGTATTGAAAGGATTAAACAGAATATTGTATCATAATGTCTACCCATAAATCGGTTTTATACACATTTTTCATTGCCGCCTTGTTCATAGGGACACTTCCCTTACATGCACAAAGCAACATCGACAGCCCATACTCCCGTTACGGTTACGGCACGCTCGATAACCATACCATCGGAGCTTCCCGATCGATGGGCGGAATAGGTTATGCCATACAGAGCGGAAAACAAATCAATATAAAAAATCCGGCTTCCTACGCGGCTATCGATACACTCACTTTCCTATGCGACTTCGGTGTAAGTTTGCAATTCGATTACATGAAAGAAGGATCGCTGAAAGAACATAGGACAAATTGGAGTTTTGAATATTTTGCCTTGCAATTTCCATTAGCCCGATGGTTGGCGACAAGCATCGGCGTCCTACCATTTTCCACAGTAGGATATGACTATACCGGCGGTATCAAGAACGGCACGGTAAGACAGACCGGAGAAGGAAGCATCAATCAGGCTTATATCGGTCTGGGAGCTTATTTGTTCAAGGGATTTACGCTTGGAGTAAACGTCAATTACCTGTTCGGAGAAATCACCAACAGCTCGACATCGATCTCCAACATCGATGCTACCAACGCTACCGTTTTCGACAACACCCTCAATATCTCTGATTATCGCATAGATATAGGCCTACAATATGCCATACGTATCAACGAAAAAAACCGTCTTACCTTAGGTGCTGTTTACACACCGAACAAAAAACTTTTGGGAAAAGGCTATATCAGCGGAGGGAATTATAACACATCTTCGGGAAATACCTCTTACTTTCAAAACGATACCATAAAACTGAAAAACGGATATTCTTTACCCGCATCTTACGGGGCCGGTATAAGTTATACATACGACGAGCGATTGACAATAGGAGCAGATTTTACGTTCCAGTCGTGGAGCAAATCCAAATTTGAAAATTCGACATCTTATTTCAACAATTATCTCAATGCCGCTATCGGCGCAGAACTTCTCCCTCAAACATATTCGAACAAATTTTTCCAAAGTGTCCGTTATCGGGCAGGATTGAGCGTGGGACGTTCATATCCCCTCGTCAAGTCGTCAACCGGAAACAATGATTTGTGGGAAACAGGAGTTACTTTGGGTGCAGGAATACCCATGAAGCGAAACAAATCGATCATCAATATTACATTCGGCTATACCAACCGTAGAACGACTCCGACCCGACTGGTTACCGAAAATGAATTCAAAATTTCCGTAGGGCTGACATTCAATGAGATGTGGTTCTATAAAAGCCGTTTGCACTAACCGAAACACGGTGGAACAGTACGCCTGAATTATGAAGATCGGACATCATTCTATCGGGATTTCGCCACTTACCGTTACAATCATGCTCATAGTGATGGCATCGGTGTCGATACTGACCTCCTGCCAGAAAGAGAAAAAAGCCATTATCGAAAGTTTCGGAGACCCCAAAGACGTCCCTTCCCTTTCGACATTCGATGTCAATACCCTCATTTCCGACTCCGGCGTAACCCGCTATCGCATACAAACCAAAGAATGGAGGGTATTCGATAAAGCCGATGAGCCGTATTGGTTTTTCCCGCAGGGTATTTTCGTCGAAAAATTCGATTCGAATTTTGCTACCGAATCTTTTATATTAAGCGATACCGCCATATTCTTCAATAAACTGCAACTCTGGCGACTGAGAGGAGACGTCCGCATAGAAAACATGCAGGACGAACGATTCTTTACCGAAGAAATATATTGGAATCAACAGAAAAAGAGTATTTACTCCGACAGTGCCATACACATCGAACGGTCGGATAGAATTATCGAAGGCGTCGGATTCATATCGAACGAAGCCATGACGCAATATACCATACGACATACGACGGGCATATTCCCTATAAACCAAGATAAGAGCGACGAAAAAAAAAGCAAGCGGACCGATACTCCTCGCTCCCGAGAAAATAATGCAAAAAAATACACCCCGAAAAAATGACACCCGCCGTTATACTTATCATCATCTCGCTACTATTTTCATTTTTCTTTTCGGGAATGGAAGTAGCCTTTGTCTCTTCCAATAAAGTGCGTATCGACCTCGATGCTCAAAACCATACCGTCATCGGCCGCATACTCACCCTCTTCACACGACATCAACGACAATTCATCACAACATTGCTCGTCGGTAACAACATAGCCCTGGTGATTTTCGGTATCAGCATAGCTACCCTCACACGCCCACTGATTGCCGGAATTTGGGATCAGTCTCTATTTATCATACTCGGACAGACAATCGTTGCAACAATAGCAATTCTCCTGACGTCGGAATTCCTATCCAATGCATTGTTCCGGATCAACCCCAATTTCTGCCTACGATTTTTTGCTATACCCACATTCCTCATATACATCATTTTATATCCGATTACTCGTTTCTCGACTGGTATATCTGACAGTATATTGCGCCTGTCGGGAATAAAAATCGAAAAAAATATACCCGAAAACTCCGTCAGCATCGATGAACTCGACCAATTTCTGCAACAAAGTATAGAAGATTCAAACAACGATCAACCCGTCGAAACAGAAGTCAAAATCTTACAAAATGCTTTGGAATTTTCAACTCGAAGTACCCGGGAATGCATGATTCCGCGTCCGGAAATCATCGCCGTAAATATCGACGAAACATCGGAACACACATTGATAAAACGATTTACCGACACGGGATTTTCCAAACTTCTTGTATATAAGGACAATATCGACCACATCATAGGATATATTCATTCATCGGATCTCTTTAAACGTTCGGTCGACTGGAAAACATATATCCGCCCCATTACCCAAGTCGCAGAAACCATGCCGGCTCAAAAACTGATGAAGTCGCTCATGCAACAGAAAAAAAGCATTGCAGTCGTTGTAAACGAATACGGAGGTACAGCCGGTATCATCACACTCGAAGATCTCGTAGAAGAAATTTTCGGGGACATTGAGGACGAACATGATACCCCCCGTTATTTTTCAAAAAAAATAGACGACCGCACATACGAATTTTCGGGACGCATGGAAATAAGCAAAATCAATGAAATATATCATCTTGATTTGCCCGAATCGGACGAATATCTGACAATCGCCGGATATATCCTGCACGATCACCAGACAATCCCGCAACCGGGAGAAACCGTTGAAAACGGAAAATACTCTTTCGAAATCTTAGACCGAAACAATTCCCGCATAGGTCGGGTGAGAATGCGGATTGCCGAAACCGACTCCGTTGCCGGAGCAAAAGAGAAAGAGTGCGAAAAACGATAAAATTGGCTGTAAAATTCACAAACAAACACTTTTTTTTTGTATCTTCGTGCGCTTTAACATGGGAAACACCCTATAACCGAAACTTAAAAACAAAACACATAAATGGCTACTTTACAGAAAATCAGAAACAAAGCAGGACTTCTGGTCATCGTAATCGGTGTCGCCCTGCTCGCGTTTATCATAGGCGACTTCCTCAACTCGGGACAAGCCTTTTTCAGAATGTCGCAAGACAAAGTCGTAGTGGTAAACGGTAAAAAGGTTACAACACAAGAATTTTCGGAATTGGTCAACCGCCGCACCGAAGAAATGCAGGCCATGTTCCGTCAGCAATACGGCATGTCTTTGCCTGAGGGTTATTCCGCCCGCATCAATAAGGACGTATTCGACCAAATCGTACAGGAAATGGTTATCAGCGATGCAGCTGCCAATGTAGGCGTACAAGTATCGAAAGAGGAATTGACCGACTTGTTGCAAGGCGACCACATCGCTCCGCAAATCCAACAAATGTTCCCCAGCAAAGCCGAATTACTCAACTTCCTGCAAGTAATCTTCAACGATGACCTTTCGCAATACCCCGAAAACGTTATCGAACAAATCCAAGATTACCGTACCAAATGGATTGCTCTCGAACAAGATGTAAAAAAACAACGTCTCTCGGAGAAATACCTCAATTTGGTTCTCAAAACGATGGCTCCCAACAAATACGATTTACAAGCATCGTACGATAACGGACGTAAATCGGTAGAATTTGCTTATGCCCTGCAACCTTATTCCAGTGTTGCCGATAAAGACATCACCATCACCAACGAAGAATTGACGGCAGCTTATAACAAAGACAAAGAACGTTACAAGCAAGATGCCCACCGCACCATCAAATACATCTCAGTAGAGATCGTTCCCAGCGAAGCCGACTACAAAACCACCGAAGAAAAAATCAATGCATTGCGTGAAACTTTCGCTTCGACCAAAGACATGGGCGGATTCCTTACTTTCAACACCGATGTTCCTTACAGCGAAGCTTATGTGGCCGTAAATACGATGGACGACGAAATGAAAAATTTCGTACAGAAATCGCAAGTTGGCGATGTATATGGTCCCTTCTTCGAAGGTGAAGCATATAAAATGTACCGTCTGATGGGTAAACACAACGCACCCGATTCGGTCAAAGTACGCCACATCATGTTCCCCCTCAACAGCGATGCTGCTACCACAACTCGTATCGACAGCATTTACACAGTATTGAGAAACGGCGGTAATTTCGCAGAAATGGCACGCCAATATTCTGCCGAACGAAATTCCGGCGCCAACGGCGGAGAAATAGGTTGGGTTACTGAAACAGATGCCATGCAATTCGGCAAAGAATTCAACGACCTTTGCTTCAATAGCCGTAACAACGGCGTGGTGCGTATAGAATCGCCCTACGGTATTCACCTTGTACAAGTAACCGAACGCAAAGCAAACGTGGCCAAAGCAAACGTGGCCCAACTGGTTATGAACGTACGTCCCAGTTCCGACACATACAGTGAGCTTTACAACAAAGTAAGCCAATATATCGCCAACAATAATAAACTGGCCGATTTCGAAGCTAATGCGTCCAATGAAGGCTTGCTGGTAAATACCGCAACGTTGACTCCCGACGATATCAGCTTCGGAACACTCAATGATGGTCGCACGGTTGTAAAATGGGCTTTCAATGCGAAAAAAGATGTTCTCTCAGAAATATTCAATATCGAGAATAGCTTCCTCGTAGCTATGGTATCCGACATCTCCGAAAAAGGCTATATGCCCCAAGCTGCCGTAGAACCATATCTGCGTCAAGAATTGATGAGAGAGAAAAAAGCCGAAAAAATCATTGCCGACTTGAAAGCGAAAAATCCGACCAATATCGAAGCGGCTGCCAAAGCGATGAACTCAAAAGTAGAAGAGGCTAAATTTATCAGCTTCAATACATCTTCCATCGCCGGATTGGGTAGCGAAAATGCCTTGATAGGAGCCGCTACTACCGCAGCCAAAGGTAAACTCGAAGGTCCTATCGCCGGTAATCGCGGTGTATATATGTTTGCCGTAACCGGTCAGGAGAACAACAACGAACCCATCGATGCCGCTGCCGAGGCAGAAAAATACAATCAGAAGGTATACGTGCTCCTCAATCAATTCATGAGCGTACTCGAAGAAAATGCCGACATCGAAGATAACCGAATCAAATTCTATTAATAGAGACAATGTTCTCCACTAAAATAAAGCACCGCCGGACTTTATTATCCGGCGGTGCTTTATTTATATCCGGCGGGAAAAAGAGTATTCCTTTCTCAAAATCCGAAACAAATCCCTACCTTTGTGTTGTAAACTTCACTTTTAGAAATGGCAGACAAACAATATCTGGCCGGGAAAACCGGAGAAGAACTAAAAGAATTGGTCGCACAATACGGTATGCCCCGCTTTACTGCTCCTCAAATCGCCGCATGGCTTTATCGCAACCGTGTGAAAAACATCGCCCAAATGACAAACCTGTCGAAAATCAACCGGGAAAAACTCTCCGCTGATTTTGAAATAGGTTATACCGAACCGATCGAGGCAAATCGGTCGGAAGACGGAACAGTCAAATATCTTTTTGCCGCCGGCGAGAATTTCATCGAAACCGTCTATATTCCCGACCGAGAGCGTGCGACATTGTGTGTATCGTCGCAAGTAGGCTGTAAGATGAATTGCTACTTCTGTATGACTGGAAAACAAGGCTTCAAAAAAAATCTCACCGCAACAGAAATCATCAATCAAATTGTTTCCATACCCGAATTCGAGAAATTGACAAATATCGTATTCATGGGTATGGGAGAGCCGCTCGACAATACCGATGAAGTACTGAAAGCACTCGATATACTTACCTCGGAAAGCGGCTTTGCATGGAGTCCTCGACGCATTACCCTATCGACCATAGGTATTACTCCCAGCTTACGCCGATTTCTCGACGAAAGTCAGTGCCACTTGGCCATCAGTCTGCATCACCCGTTTGCCGAAGGTCGCCAAGAATTGATGCCAATACAAAAAGCTTTTCCCATATCCCAAACGATCGAACTGTTACGACAGTACGATTTCAGCCACCAGCGCCGTCTCTCTTTCGAATACATCGTTTTCGAAGGTATCAACGATACCCCTGCTCACATCAACGAACTGGCTCATCTGCTGCATGGCCTCGATTGCCGTATCAACCTCATACGGTTCCATACCATACCGCAAGTAAATCTGCACAGCCCGTCCGAAGAAAAAATGATCGCATTCCGCGATGCCCTTTCCCGCAAGGGTATCATCTGCACCATACGTGCCTCCCGGGGAGAAGACATCAAAGCAGCATGCGGTATGCTGTCGACCGCCCGAAAAGAACAAAACCGATAAAACGTGCTTGCAAGAAAGTAAACCCACAGTACACCCCAGAAAATGAAAATTTGTTTTATTCACGAAGAATAACTACCTTAGCATAATCGGGAAAACACTTTTCCGAATAAAAAAATTCGACATGGAACATAAACTGAAAATAGGTATTACCCACGGCGACATCAACGGCGTAGGATATGAAGTGATACTGAAAACGCTTTCCGATCCCCGTATCGTAGAACTCTGTACACCGGTCGTGTACGGCTCTTCCAAAGTGGCCGCCTACCATCGTAAAGCACTCGATTTGCCGCCTTTCAACTTCAACATCATTACTTCGGCCGAACAATGTGCCGCCGGAAAAATCAACATGATAAACTGCTTCGACGACGAGCTGAAAGTCGAATTGTCCAAACCTTCGGCACAAGCCGGAGAAGCCGCCTTTCTCGCCCTCGAAGCCGCGACAGCCGACTTGCAGGCCGGGCTTATCGATGCTATCGTTACAGCACCGATCAACAAACACACCATACAGTCGGACAAATTCGACTTCCCGGGACATACCGAATACTTTGAAAAGAAAACCGGAAACGGCCAGAAGTCGCTCATGATTCTCCTCAACGACCTCATACGCGTGGCACTGGTTACCACTCACCTTCCCCTATCGAAAGTCCCGTCGATGATCACACGAGAAAATATTCTCGAAAAACTGACAATCTTCAACCGAAGTCTGCATGAAGATTTCCGTATCGAGAAACCCCGTATTGCCGTCCTGTCTCTCAACCCCCATGCCGGAGAAGACGGTCTACTGGGTACAGAAGAAAAGGAAATCATCATACCCACACTCAAAGAGGCCGAAAATCAAGGGATATTATGTTTCGGTCCATACGCCGCCGACGGATTTTTCGGCTCGGGACACTTCGCCCAATTCGACGGAGTATTGGCCATGTACCACGATCAAGGGTTGGCACCATTCAAAACATTGGCAATGGAAGACGGGGTAAACTTCACTGCTGGACTGCCTATCGTGCGCACCTCCCCGGCTCACGGTACAGCATACGATATTACAGGACAGAACAAAGCCTCGGAAGAATCTTTCCGACATGCTCTCTATCTGGCGATCGATGTTACGAACAATCGTGTACAACATGCTGCCGACCACGCCAATCCTCTCCGCAAACAATACTTCGACAAAAGCGGAGACAGAGAGGTCCTCGATCTCAACGCTCCCGAGAAAGAAGACTAAGTATCACCCTCCTATAAAGAAAAGAGTTGTACCGAGAATGGGCACAACTCTTTTCTTTGATAACCACTTTTCTTCACCAATACCTGCCATCTTGAAAGTTCTGTCCACAACCTTCTCATGCAGGCAACAATTCAATTACCAATAAGAAGGAATAGATTCCTCATCGGCTATCGGCCTCACCCGAAATGACAAGAGGCTACCGCCCTTGAATTGCATGTCATGCTGAACGGAGTATAAGCGAAGTGAAGAATCATCTATCAAGAATCACAACCCTGTTAAGTACGTAGCCCCGAAAAATCCCCAACGATGAGATCTCTCACTTTCGTTCGAGATGACATATGTAGAGATTCCTCATATCCATTCGGAATAACACGTATGTCATTCTGACGACTGCAAGGAGGAAAAATCTCATTCCATGCGCATGTCATGCTGAATGGCTTCGCCTTGAAGAATCTCCGACCAAACGATAAGATTCCTCACACTCGGTCGACAGATCTAAGTTAACTTCATTTTCTTTCTTCTCGCCCCATCTGTTTCTGAACAAGCGTGTCATTCTGAGGTGCAAGAGCACCGAAAAATTTCATCCGATGAAAGAAGCAGAGATTCCTCGCATACGCTCGAAATGACATACATATCCACAATAATTTAAGAGCAATTACAACACACCATCTCCAATGTCTACATGTTAATAATTTATAAATAATAGTACTATGCAATACATAGTACTATTGTAATTATATATCTTTGGATAAACAAAAGGCAAAAGAAAAGCGTATGAATACCGAAAATCTCAAATCACAAATGCGCAAAGGTGTGCTCGAATACTGCACATTACTGTTACTCAGCAGGAAACGAGCCTATACATCGGACATTATCTCCGAATTGAAAAAAGCGCACCTCATCGTTGTCGAGGGAACTTTATATCCCTTGCTCACCCGCTTGAAAAACGATGGTCTGCTTGCCTATGAATGGGAAGAATCCACACAAGGCCCTCCCCGCAAATACTATGTCATCACTCCCGTAGGAGAAGCCTTTCTCTCAGAGTTGGAAGATACATGGAACGGCCTGAATAAAACCGTCAACCACCTCAAAGAGTTATAATAACAGTAGTAACAAATAAAATACATATATACAATGAAAAAGACATCTATTTTCAATCTGGGCGGAAACGCCTGTTACATTGATGAAGACGCGGCCGAGGTTCTGAAAAACTATCTCGACAGCCTCCGTAAACATTTCGGGGAAAGTGCCTCGACCAACGAAGTAATGAACGATATAGAAATGCGTTTATGGGAAATATTCAATGAACACAAACGGTACGGTATGCAGGTGGTTTCCATGCAGGAGGTAGATGAAGCCATTGCCGTATTGGGAAAAGTCGAAGACTTCGGCTCTATCGACGACAAAGAATCGGACACGAAAGAGGCAGCGACAAACAACTCCCGGGATAACGTAAACAATAATGGCGCATCTGCCCCTCTTTACCCCGAAGAAGATTTCATCAAAAAGAAACTTTTCCGGAATCCTGACGACAAAATCATCGGTGGCGTAGCTTCTGGGCTGGGAACTTATCTCGACATCAGCCCGATGTGGATGCGTATCATATTTCTTATCTTTTTCCTTTTCACCGGCTATGGCATCATTGTATACCTTGTCATGTGGCTGATAATACCTATGGCCCGAACAGCAGCCCAACGATTGGAAATGCGGGGTATACGCCCGACAGCCGAGAACATAAGACAATTTGTCTCCACCAATATCGAAAACGGCAACATCGTAGTCCGCAACACGGGAAACGGGTGTCTGCAAGCTGCCGCGATCGGTTGCGGAGGCATACTCGTGTTGCCGATTATCGCTTTGGCCTTGTTTATTCTGGTCATTGTCGGCGGAAGTCTCATAGCCATACCGTCTTCCATTGTAACCGACAGCGTCAGGTTCCACTTCGGAGATACTACTCTACCCATCGCTCTCTTTAATGATTGGTTCTCGATACTGTTGCTCAACGCCTTATGGATCGTTCCGCTGGTACTTATCATCGTCCTGCTCATCAATCGCTGGTGGCCACAAAGCCGTTCGATAATACGCAACATCGAAATTTCGGCTCTCATCGTATGGTTGCTTGCTCTTACCACACTGGCTGTAAAAGTCATACTTCAAATTCATTAAAAACGCCACACACTAAAAACGTCCAAGATGAAACCTATTTTCATTATATGCCTTACGATATTTCTCTCGATAGGATTTTTACAAGCCAAAGAAATCGTGCCGCAAGTAAAAGAAGAAATAGAACTCATGTCGGCACTCGCCCGATTGGCCGGATACGAAGAGTTCCGACCCGACACAGGCGGCAGCTATACGAACGATATCGACTCTTATCTGAAAAAATATCGCTTGCACAAAGCCGTTGAAATGATGAAAAACTTCCGCAATACGCACAAAATCGAGGCCGATGATGTCATGACTTTGGCACTACAATTCGAATGTCTTGGCGATCATATCGTCAAACTCGATACCGAAAATAATCATTCGATACCTTTAAATGATAAAGAAACCTCCGCATTTCTCGATGCCTTGAACGATTTTTACCGACAAAGCGACTTTCGGAAATTTTTCGACCAGCACTCCGACGTGTATGCCAACGGTATTCTTTCTTTTTACAATTCTGTCGTAAGCCATATCGACCCCTCCTGGTATTCCCGTTTCTACGGGACACAGCCGAATAAAGACCTGCATATCGTCATCGGGTTTGCCTCAGGAGGCAATTATTACAGAGCAACCCGCACCCGACAAGGCGGACCCGAAGAAATTTTCTCGATCATGTATTACGCCGTCGATAACAACGGACGACCGCTCTACGACAAAAGTGCCGTCGGAACCATCACCGAAGAGCTATGCCTCTCGTTTATCGACATAGAAAATAACGATGTAAAAACAACGCTGGAAAAAGCATGTGAAAACGTGCATCGATATACGAGAGAAAAACCTATTGCCGCCGTAACAGACAAAAGTATCATGGAAGAATCATTGGCTTACGCCTCTGCAATTTACTACCTTATCGACAACGGATCGAGCAAGAAGAGCATACGGAAAGCCGTCGATGAAGGAATAGAACGCGGTTTTTCCTGGACTCCTGAGTTGATAAAAAGAATATATTACTATACCGAAAACAGAAAAGAATTTCCTACTTTTGCTTCGTTCTACCCTGAGATAATAGAGTTTTTCAAAGATTATACAGCCAATTTAGGGAAAACGATATTGAAAGTTTTAAGATAAACATGTCTTGACAAACACCTTTTCTATCGATTTGCATCACTATTATTATCTACTATAAACCATGAAAAAAATCGCTATTCTGTTAGTTTTGATCATCTTCTATGCCTCCAATACATGGGCTCAAAAAATCGATCCTCAGGTCAAAAAGGAGGTAGAACTCATGTCGATTCTCGCCCGGCTGGCTGGATATGGCGAATACAACGATGATCGAGGAGGTCGTTACACAGCCGACATTGACTCCATTTTGAGAAAATACCGTTCGCACGAAGCCGTGAAAATGATGAAACAGTTCAAGAAAAAGTACGGGTTGGGATACGACCGTGTCATGTCGATCGCCTTGCAGATAGAGTGTCGGGGTGACAACATCGTCAAGCTCGATACCGGGAAAAAGAGTATCAGCCCGATAGGACAAAAAGAAACGCACGAGTTTCTGTCGGCACTCAACGACTTTTACCGCACCAGTCGCTTCAATGACTTTTTCAATACCCATACCGATATATATGAACTCGGATTGCAAGTATTCAACGACTCGGTCATGGCTCACTTCGATCAGGAATGGTACACCCGTTTCTACGGGACACCTCCCGCCGAGCAATTCCGTATCATTATCGGCTTTACCAACGGTCCATGCAATTACGGTCCCAGCCGCAAACTGACAGGGCAGCCCAAAGAAGTCTTTGCCATCATGAACTATGCTGTCGATGATAATGAACGACCTATCTTTTATAAAAAAGTCGTTGAGACCGTCGTTCATGAGTTTTGCCACTCATTTACCAAAATCAAGGGTGATACAGAAAAAGCTCTGGAAAAATCGGGTAAAGCACTACAAGAATACACTTATTTTTCTATGCGGCGACAAGCATACAGTACGTGGAGGAATATACTGGAAGAATCGCTGGTACGTGCCGCCACGATTTGTTACCTTATAGACCATGATTATGATGAAAAAGATATACGCAATGCGATCATAGAACAAGTAGACCGTAACTTCTTTTGGATGCCGGAGTTGGTGCAGACACTGCGTTATTATGAGTCGCACCGCAAGAAATATCCTACTTTCACGTCGTTCTATCCTGAAATCATACGCTTTTTCGATCGTTATGTGACCAATATGGAGAAAGAGATGAAAAAAGCCATGAAGTAGTTTCCCGTACAAAAGAGTATATCAAATAGTATTGAACTTGAGATGTCTGCAACCTCTTTTACGAGTACGATTCATAAATAGTTTTGAAATACAAGAAAGAGGAAAGTATATCCAATCAAAATTGGTACTTTCCTCTTTCTTGTTCTCAATAATTCGATAGTATCGGTTATTTATGCTTTTTTCATTTCACTCATTTGTGAATTTTCATACAGGAAAAAGCATTCATAAGATCCCACCGGCATCATCGATACAGCCAAAATATGTACTACATACGTCTTAGCAAGGCAATGAATCGAAATCTTTCGAATAAAAGTCTTTCGAGGAATACCACAAAACGAGAATAGGCAAGCACGTCAGGAGTAGATCTGAATATTGAAAACTTCGGGTTCCGACGCCGACCGGTATTCAAAAATAAAAAATCTACTTCAAGGCTTTCTGAATTTCCTTTTCCACATCGGCCACATAACGATCGAAAAAGCGTATGATTTCAGGATAGAACGACGTGAAAGTAGGATATTTCTTGCGGTGCGACTCATAATAACGCAGTGTCTGCACCAACTCCGGCATCCAAAAGAAGCCATGATTCATTTCATTCCGGATACCCTTATCTACCTTTCCGTCCCCATGTTCTATAAAATAGCACTTCTCGGCAGCACGTACCAGCGACTCTTCCAGTATAGTTTGCCAAGAGTCATACGCTTGCTGTTTCATGCAGAAGGCAGAATACGACTTTATGGTTTTTCCCGATTTCGCCAAAGCATTTTTCGTGTCTCCTTCGATTTTAATAAACGAGTGGTTGAATTCATGTACAACCGTTCCAAGATCGGCCATTAATACCGGCTGGCCTTTTCTATTGGCCGCATAACCGATAATAGAAAAGACCTCCTTGGACTGACCGACTAATTGACGACTCGGTCCGTAACACGACGGGCCATTAACAAAACCGATAACGATACGAAACTGTTCGGCGGGAGGTGTTCCGTAGAAACGGGTGTACCACTCTTGGTCGAAATGTTTCATTATCGAATCGTTGAACAGCCGGAGAGCCGGTCCGTACACATAGCTGTGAGCATCGAAAAAATCGTTGAAATGGCTGGTACGGTAGAAATCGTTAAGTGCCGACAGAAATGCCGGTGTCTCTTGTTCGCTTATCGGGCCGATACTCTTTTTCCCGGTATCGAGCTTGACGATGCTGTCGCCCCGACACTCTATCTGCAAGGCGATCGACATGACACGGTCGTACCCTAACCCGTATTTTTCACTGAACAGCTTCATCATTTCCACGGCTTCATGCGAACGGAATTTTCCCAAAACGGAATCGATGTCGGCCGTATATCCTCTCGCATAATCGAACCCATACTCTTCATATCCGGCCAGCCGGGCAAGGACCGACATGAGTTCGACCTCCTCTTTGACCTGCGCTTCGATTTTTTGAGCCCATGTATTCGAGGCATAGAAGATGATCAAAATTAACAGAATAGCGATTTTTTTCATGATTTATATTGTATTTAAACTATATACAACCGATTTCCATCGGTCTTTATCGATGGAAATCGGCAAACATTTATCCCCTTATTTCCCTAAAAACTTGTGTTGAAGACGAAGATTCAAACTTATCTGAATACCGTCCCAAACGCATACGGGTATATCTACTCTTCCGACGTACTTTCGGAGATATTCCGGTCGGCCTTCTGACGTACTACCCACTGTTCTATCAAAAAAGACACAACCAACGCAAGCCCCCCGAAAAAAAGTACGGAAGAACCGTAAATAATAGGCAAAGACCCTTCTACCATATTGATATATGTACGATGTTTCGCCCTCGCCAAAACCACATCGTTGGTGTAAACATTTACGTCGGCAATAAAATATCCCACTAAGAGACCAACCCCTATACCCAAGAGTAAAAGTCCGATACGAAGGGCAACAAAATTCCATGACGTACCTACTCCGTAAGGTAACGGCAAACGACCGGAAAAACCGGAAAGATTCTGAACCGGAATTTCGGACAACTTTTCAATAAAAGTATTCCGCTCTTTCCGACGAACAAACAACTCGAAAAGCTTGTATATCGTCAAGCAAATCGTAGCTGTTACAAAAATCGGTGCCAAAAAATTAAACATAGCGATAAATTTTATGAGTTGAATAATTTCGTTTCTGTTAGGTTAGACGCAAAAACGGTAAAAAGGTTACAGGTAAAGTAAAAATATTTTTCCCTTTTTTCTTGTAACCTTTATCATAAATTTGCGTCTAATAAAGAAAACAAGGAACCATTTATTTCTTATCGAAGATAAATAATCATAGATTTTCCGCAGCAGAACCATACTGATGAAGACGGAAGAACAAGAGTATATCAAACGCATCTTGGGTGGAGAAATGGAGCTGTACGGCTACTTTCTCGATACCTATGGCCATCGTATCTTTACGCTGGTGCAACAGATGGTCTCCAATAGGGAAGATGCCGAAGATATCACGCAAGATATTTTCGTAAAAGCCTATGAATCATTGAAACGTTACCGGGGCGATTGCGAATTTATCACTTGGATATACCGTATTGCCTGTAACGTAACCGCTTCGATACTCCGCAAAAACAAACAGCGGCAAGAATATCTTTCTTTCAATGGGAATATACCCGAACATATCGGGAACGACGAGTCGGAGATTCCTTTCGATATAATCGATGAAAACGAACCCGATGAACGCATAGAAGATCTGCAACTTGCCATTTCCTGGCTCTCGGCCGAAGAACGGGCCTTGATCACGCTCTTCTATTATGAAAACAAAAGTATCGAGGATTGTGCTTATATCCTGCAACAGTCCGAAGGAAACATCAAAGTACGGTTACATCGTGTAAGAAAAAAATTATCTTTATATCTTTATCGCATCAAATATGGAAACGAACCGATATCATGATCTGATGAAAGAAGCTCTCGCCCGGAGACAATCCGCAGGATTATCTCCCGACTTTACGGCTCGTACACTATTACGACTGCAACGTGAAAAAGCGAGAAAAGAACATCGTACCGAAATATGGGGGCTTATAACGATATCAGTGATCTCGCTGGCACTCGTCGTCTCGGTAGGGTTTATACTCTATTTTTACGATATACTCCCTTCAAAAGAAAACGTAAACGATATTCTCCTGACGATAAAAAGAAATTTCAAACTCTACCTTGTCGAGAGCCTGCCATACTACGGACTGGCACTCCTTGCCGGCATACTTTTATTTGCCGACTACTTGTGGAGAAAACACTGGTACAATTCCCGACGAAAAGCGTCCGACACATAATCCTCTCACATACATACTTCTTGTACACTTCGCCCGACAATTACCGATCTTTATGGTCGTCGTACAAATTAAAGAGAGGGAATATCTGATTTAGGCAGACAGACTTTGCAAAACCGTGCATCGGATTGAATTGGCGAAATGTCAGCAAAATAAAAAACGGACTTCCATGTGTATATGAGATTCCTCGTCGGGTTTACCCCCTCTCTGGCATGACTCAACTGTCATGCCGAACGCAGCATAAGCGAAGTGAAAAATATCCTTTTCACAGTCCTCACGGTGCAATGTCATTCTGAATGGAACGAAGTGAAATGAAGAATCTCCCACAAAGAGAATGTATTGCAAGAGATCTCTCACCTGTGTTCGATACGACCAATATTTGGCCCTTATCCTCGAATCGGAGGCCACGAAAGAAATCAATGCATAGGCCGTATAAAGCAAAAAGGGGGTATCAAAGACAACACAATGACACCCCCTTCTTTTTTTATCTTACCACGTCTTTACTTTCCTAACAAATAACGTTTGAAATGCGTAAAGTCCGACGATAATTCAACGCTCCGCTTTTTGCCCTGCATAAAACGCTGCAACGTATCGGGAATATCCACTTTTTCCCCAATGATTTCTTCTACCGTCCCGAGGAACTTGGCCGGGTGTGCCGTTTCGAGAAAAACCCCGGTTTCTCCGGGTTTCAATCCTTCCGACAAAGCCCTATACCCGCATGTACCATGCGGATCGAGGAGATAATGGCAACGCCGATAAACATCAGCAAGTGTTTCACGTATCTGCTCGTCGGTATAGGAGGCCCCACTGATTTCGGCACAAACAGCGTCGTGAGAACCACCATACAAGTCGAGAATCCGCGCAAAATTACTGGGTGCCCCCACGTCCATCGCATTGGCAAGCGTAGATACCGAAGGTTTCGGCTCATACTTACCCGAACGAAGATATTGCAGGAAAATATCGTTACGATTATTAGCCGCTATAAAACGTCTCACTGGCAACCCCATACGTTTGGCAAAAAGGCCGGCTGTAATATTCCCGAAGTTGCCACTGGGCACACACATCACGATATTATCGGCCATACCCTGTTTGAGCAACTGGGCATAAGCATAAAAATAATAAAACGATTGCGGCAGGAAACGTGCCACATTGATGGAATTGGCCGAAGTAAGATTCATCATCTTATTCAAATCCTTATCCATAAACGCACTCTTTACCAGAGCCTGACAATCATCGAACGTCCCATCGATTTCAAGGGCTGTAATATTCCGGCCCAGTGTCGTAAATTGCTTTTCTTGTATTTCGCTTACCTTGCCTTTGGGATAAAGCACATACACATGTATGCCCGGTACGCCGAGAAAGCCGTTGGCGACGGCACTTCCCGTATCGCCCGACGTAGCAACCAAGACATTGACTTCCTTATTTCCTTTCCGCTCGATAAAATAACCGAGCAGACGCGCCATGAAACGCGCCCCCACATCTTTGAATGCCAACGTGGGACCGTGAAAAAGTTCGAGACTGTATATCGAGTCATGCACCCTTACCAAAGGAATATCGAAGCTAAGGGTATCGTAAACGATATTTTTAAGTACATCGGCCTCTACGTCCTCTCCGAAAAATGCTTCGGCTACAATAAAAGAAATTTCCCGAAGAGACATTTCTCCCATATTATGGAAAAAGGCGGGAGGAAGTCGTTTTATTTTTTCGGGCATATACAACCCTTTATCCGGGGCCAGCCCTTTTACCACAGCCTCTTCGAGCGAGGCGGGCGGTGTCTGCTTATTGGTACTGTAATATTGCATGATTATTTATCTTATTACTTTGGAGTCCTTTTTCCGGAGAAAAGGATTCCAGAAGAGCTTGCGGCTACCGATACAAAGATAGATTTTTTTCCGGGAACAGCTTCTTAAAAGAAGTTCTTTTTACGGGCATACAAAGCAGAATATTCTTGAAATATTCCAACAAGCGTTTCAATTATTTACTTATCACATTTTTAAAGATTAATTGAAAAGCCTCCTTTTTCTTAAATGCGGGAAAAGTTCTGCATTTTTAAGTGCCAAGAGCTTCTCTGCTCCACTGCAAGCCATAGCCTCGACAGGAAAAAGTCGAGCATTAAATGTAAAGCTCGTAACTCTTTCCTCATACACTTCCTCTATCCTATTCGGGGTCGGCAAAAAAAGCATGAATAAATTCATTACCCGACAATGTTCCATAATACCCGTCGGACACGCTATCTTCGTCATAAACCTGTACCGAGTCGGGGGTTTCCCCGGGTTTGTAAATAACAAACGGTATAGGGGCATTGGTATGTGTTTTCAACCGGCAGGGCGTCGGGTGATCGGGCAAAAGGGCGATCGTCAAAGGCTCTCCAAAAGAATCGGCCGCACTGAGCAACGGGCGGAGTACCCGATGATCGAGATATTCGACAGTCGTCTTCTTCAATTCGGCATTGCCCTCGTGGCCGGCCTCATCGCTCGCCTCGATATGCAGATAAACGAAATCATCGGTTTTCAATGCTTCGATCGCAGCAGCTACTTTCCCTTCATAATCGGTATCATAAAGACCCGTAGCACCGGGCACATCGATAGAACGTAATCCGGCATATACGCCGATACCCTTGATAAGGTCAACCGCCGAAATAACCGCACCACTCTTGATCCCGAAATGAGAAGACAAGGGTTCCATACATGGCTTATATCCGGGCGACCACGGCCAAATGCTATTGGCCATATCTTTTCCCTCGGCCTTGCGGCGCAAGTTCACCGGATGCAAGGGAAGAATCTCCTGAGAACGTATAATCAGACGGTTTATCAGATAAGCCGTATCGGTTGCTTTCGGATCGAGAGGCCGCACCAATACATCTCGGAAAGGTGCTCCGGGCACATCATGGGGAGGGGTACAATGCAAATGCTTGTCGCCACCTTTGATTTTCAGCAAATGCCGATAAGAGACTCCGGGATAGAAGTGTACAATTTCATCACCCAACTCCTGCTGAAGAACGTCAATGAGCTCATGAGCTTCTTCGCTCGAAATATGCCCGGCCGAATGGTTCTTTATTTTTCCGTCCTCGATGCAGATAAGATTACATCGCATGGCCATTTCACCGGGAAGAATATCCACCCCCATACTGGCGGCTTCGAGTGAACCGCGCCCCTCAAACACCGTCGGCAAGTCATATCCCAAAATAGCCATATTGGCAATTTCACTTCCCGGCTCGAAACCGGCTGGCACGGTATGCAATCTGCCGCACCGGCCATGTGCCGCGAGCCAGTCCATAGCCGGAGTATCGGCCGCCTGTATGGGGGTGCGACCGCCCAGCGAAGGGATCGGCTCATCGGCCATACCGTCTCCCAAAACAATAATATATTTCATCGCGTCTTATATTTATCGTATATTGGCAATTCCTATAATATCGGCAAACACACCGGCAGCCGTAACCGGAGCACCGGCACCATACCCCTTGATAATCATCGGATACTCGTTATAACGGTCGGTCGTTATGAGTATGACATTATTACTGCCTTCCAATTCATAGAACGGGTGTTCGCGACCCACGGCTTGTAATCCGATACGGGCCTTTCCCTCGGACAGAGAGGCAACGAAACGGAAACGTTTCCCCTGTGCGGCAACCTCCCTACGACGTTGCTCAAACTCGGCATCGAGTTCGGGAATCTCTTTCCAGAAATCATCGAGTGAACCCTCAAAATACTTTTCCGGAATAAAGAGGTCTTTCTGCACATCGCTCTGCTCGATACGATAGCCGGCTTCCCGGGCAAGAATCACCAACTTGCGAAGCACGTCTTGTCCGCTCAGATCGACACGAGGATCGGGTTCGCTATACCCCTCCTCTTTCGCCATGTGTATGGCTCGGCTCAACGGCACGTCCTCGCTCAAAACATTGAATATATAATTGAGCGTTCCCGAAACGACCGCCTCGATACGCAATATGGTATCGCCGCTGTTTATAAGGCTGTTTATCGTGTTGATAATGGGCAATCCCGCCCCGACATTCGTCTCGAAAAGGAACTTTACATCGCGCCGTCGCGCCGTCTGTTTCAGCCAAGCATAATTCTCATAGTCCGACGAAGCCGCCACCTTATTGGCAGCCACGACCGATACGTTATGATCGAGCAACTGCTGGTATATGGCGGCAATCTCGGGACTGGCCGTACAATCGACAAAAACCGAATTGAAAATATTCATCTTGATAATCGAATCGCGAATCTCTTCGGGTGTACTTTTTACGGGAGAAGCTTTCAATACCTCCTCATAGTTGTCGAGGGAAATACCTTCACGACAGAAGACCGACTGCCGGGAATTGGAAAGACCTACGATATTGATACGTAAAGATTTTTCTTTCAGCAAACGAGGTTGCTGACTGCGTATCTGATCGAGCAGATTGCTTCCCACCAAACCGATACCGGCGATAAAAACATTGAGCACCTGCGTATCGGAAAGGAAAAACGAGTCGTGTATAACATTCAGCGCCTTCCGCAAACTGCCCCGTTCGATGACAAACGAAATGTTGGTCTCACTGGCACCTTGTGCACAAGCAATGACATTGATACCGTTACGGCCCAACGTATTGAACAGTTTTCCCGCTATGCCGGGCGTATGTTTCATATTCTCTCCCACAATGGCGACCGTCGCCAAATCCCGCTCGGCAAAAGCCTCGCTCATCTCGCCCATCTCTATTTCGTGGGCGAATTCATTATTAAGAACGGAGATAGCCTTATCGGCATCGGCATTACGCACGGCGATCGAAGTATTGTTTTCCGAAGCAGCTTGCGACACGAGAAACACACTGATACCCGACTGCGCCAACGCCTTGAAAATACGATGATTGACACCGATAACACCCACCATACCCAATCCCGAAACGGTAATAAGGCAGGTATCGTTTATCGACGATATTCCCTTGATGGCCTTACCGTCGGAAGCGTGGGTCGCCTCGGTAATAAGCGTACCGGGTACTTCGGGATTGAACGTATTTTTTATAACAATGGGAATATTTTTGTGATAAACGGGATAAATCGTCGGCGGATAGATCACCTTTGCCCCGAAATTACACAATTCCATCGCCTCGGTAAAAGAGAGCTGTTCGATGACATAGGTATTGTTGATAACTCGGGGATCGGCCGTCATAAATCCGTCGACATCAGTCCATATTTCGAGACGGGAGGCATCGAGTGCCGCAGCGATAATAGCCGCTGTATAATCGGAACCGCCACGCCCCAAATTGGTAACTTCACCCGTACGGCTATCTGATGAAATAAAACCCGGCACCAAAGCGACCTGCGGGAGTTGAGTAAAAGTCTCATGTATAAGAGCGTTGGTAATCTCGAAATCAACTATATTTTTTTCAAACTGAGACTCGGTCTTGATGAATGTGCGCGAATCGTAATGCACAGCACCATCGATAATGCGGCTGATGATGAACGATGACAGACGTTCACCGTAACTTACAATGATATTCTGCGTCTTAGCCGACAAATCCCGAATAAGAGAAACACCCTTATAGATATTCGACAATTCGTCGAGAAGAGCATCGGTCTGGGCGCAAACCTCCTCTTGTCGCTCTTCGGGGACGACACCGGCAATGATATCATGATGACGGGCGATAATTTCACGCAAATTATCTTGATAATCGAGTGAACCGGCCGCAGCTTCCCGCGCCGTTTCCAACAATTTATCGGTAATCCCGCCCAGAGCCGAAACGACAACAATAACCGGCTCCTGACAAGATTCCACAATTTGTTTTACATTTTTCAAGCTCTTGACAGACCCCACAGAGGTGCCGCCGAATTTCAGTACTTTCATAGAGATGTATATACAAATTTCATGACTGAGAAAAATAGTTGACCTCACCCATTTTTCATCAGTACCATATTAACTAAAAATAAAAAAGAGAAAATTCTCCTCCTTTGCGGAGGATAGTAAAAACGCACGGAAAATAATAACTGACCCCCTAAGGGGTTGTCATAATAAAAAAAGTCGTTATATTCCGGTAGTGCATATATAATCTGAATTTCGTTTTCGACGGCAATATTACGTAAAATATCTCAAAACTCCTACATTTTTTTATTTTTTCTGCATCAAATGCAACTTTTTCTTATTACAAAACAGGAATTGCCTTCACGCATAGTCCGACACGCATTTTCCTGTGCAAACAGAATATCTTCCGGCATACCGGCTCCATTAACATTTTATTAACTTCTATCAACCTAAACCATTACAGAAGTTATCAGTCTAATTTTAAATCAAACAAGAAAAAACATTCACCTATTTTCCATCGACATGAAAAAACAAATCCTAAAAATCTGCGGAGTACTTCTTACATGTATCTCATTGCCTCTTCAAGCCCGGTCGACAGAAGCTATACCCGACTCGGTCTACAACGGACTGCCGTTCCCCATGAAAAAGGTCGTCCAACCTCAATTCCCCGATTATAAAGTATGCATTACCGACTTCGGCGCTACTCCCGACGGAAAGACATTGAATACCCAAGCCATAAACAACGCCATTGCCACCGTAAGCCAAAAAGGAGGTGGTACGGTCGTCATTCCTGCCGGTTTCTGGATCACCGGCCCCATCAAATTGCAGAGCGGAGTCAACCTCTATACCGAAAGAAATGCCTTCGTTCTTTTTACCGAAGACCACAGCCATTATAAAAAACCGAACGCCCCCAAACATGCATTGTCGCTTTCTCCCATATATGCCGATAATGCCCGGAACATCGCCATTACCGGGCATGGCGTTTTCGATGGAAACGGCAACACCTGGCGTATGGTAAAACGCAGCAAACTGACGGCCGGACAGTGGAAACAACGAGTTGCTTCCGGGGGTGTCGTCAACGAAAAAGAAGATGTATGGTATCCGAGTCAGGCTGCCAAAGAAGGTGAAGGACGACCCAACATGGTACGGCTCTACGAGTGCAAAAACGTACTATTGCAAGGTATTACGTTCCGTAACTCTCCGGCATGGTGCATACACCCTATTCACTGCGAAGAGCTCACCATACACCAAGTAACGGTTATCAATCCCTGGTACTCGCAAAACGGCGATGCCCTCGACGTCGAATCCTGCAACCGGGTAGTCATTTATGATTGCGTATTTGATGCCGGCGACGATGCCATCTGCATCAAATCAGGAAAAGACAAAGAGGGGCGCATGCGTGGCTGGCCCTGTCAAAACGTGATCGCTCGGAACAACGTCGTATATCATGGACACGGCGGATTTGTCGTAGGTAGCGAAATGTCGGGTGGTGTAAAAAATATTTTCATCGACAACTGTACATTTATCGGTACCGACGTGGGCATACGATTCAAAAGCACAAGAGGCCGTGGCGGCATTGTCGAAAACATTTACTGCAACCGCATCAATATGTTTGAAATCGCAAATGAAAATATTCTCTTCGACCTTTACTATGGCGTAAAAAATAGCGATAACCGACCTGTTCCTGTCGATGAAGGAACTCCGCAATTCCGAAATATCTATATCTCGGACGTAAAAGCAATCGGCGGCCGATGTGCCATGCTTTTCAACGGACTACCCGAAATGCCTATCAACAACATCAACCTGAAAAATATCTATATTTCGGGAACAGAAACTGGTGCAATCATTCACCAATCCGAAAATGTCCAAATGGAAAACGTTACCATTGCTCCCAAAAACCAAAAGTCCATTTCCCTGCAAAACGTGAAAAAAGTTTCGATTAACGGGAAATCAATAAAATCGGTCGGAGAAAAAGAGAAAATCATGGATTAAACAAAACAAGACCTCCTTCGATATATGCCGATGATAAGCAAAAACAGCGCAATCCTTGAAAGGATTGCGCTGTTTTTATTTAAAGAAGTGTATTTTTAATGTCCTGCCAATTTCTTCAAAATCAAGGTCAGATGATTCCAGAATTTCTCCACGGCAGGAATGTGCATTTTCTCGTCGGGAGAATGCACACCTCTCAACGTCGGACCGAACGAAATCATGTGAAGTCCAGGATTCTTTTCCAAGAAAAGGCCGCATTCGAGACCGGCATGAATAGCTTTCACGGCAGGGGTTACATCGTATAGTTCCTCATAGGCCTTTACTGCCACATCGAGCAAAGGAGATTTCAAGTTGGGCTTCCAGCCCGGATAACCGTCTCCGTGAGCAGGGACAGCCCCTGCCAAAGCAAACAGGTTTTCTATCTGCCCGGCAATATCTTTTTTGAGCGACTCGACCGAACTGCGCTGGCTGGTAGCCACGACGATCGTATTCCCCTCTTTCATTTTCACCGATGCCAGATTGGTCGATGTCTCGACCAACCCGGGAATATCCCGGCTCATACCTATCACTCCGTGCGGACAAGCATATAACGACCGCAACAAAGCGACGGCCGTCGCTTTATCGATACACTCCGACGGAGCATCGCAAGAAGCAAGCGTTATCTCCACTGCGGGATCGGCCGCCGCCAATTCCGATTCTATAACCGACTGATAGATATTCAGGTCTACGCGCATCGCCTCCTTACAATCGGCGGGTACGGCAACCACAGCCCATGCTTCCCGAGGAATCGCATTACGCAAGTTCCCCCCGTCGATCGCACACAACTGCATATCGTACTTACCGATACACTGACACAAGAAGCGCGCCAAAATCTTATTGGCATTTCCCCGGCCCTCGTTTATATCGCTACCTGAATGTCCGCCTTGCAATTTCGATACAGAAATACGTAATGCCACATACCCGGCGGGGAAAGGATAAGTCGTATATGTAAATGTAGAAGTCGTATCGATACCGCCGGCACAACCGATAAATATTTCCGCCTCATCTTCCGAATCGAGATTGAGCAAATATTTGCCCGAGATAAATCCATCTTCCATGCCGAATGCACCCGTAAGCCCGGTCTCTTCATCGACCGTAAAGAGCGCTTCAAGAGACGGGTGTACAAGATCGTCGGAGGCCAAAACAGCCAAAGCCGCCGCCATACCGATACCGTTATCGGCTCCCAGAGTCGTACCCCGGGCTTTCACCCATTCGCCATCAATATATGCATCGATAGGGTCTTTATCGAAATCATGCTCCACACCGGCATTTTTTTCACACACCATATCCATATGCGACTGCAAGATGACACCCGGCCTATCTTCGCAACCGGGAGTAGCAGACTTACAGATAAGTACATTTCCGGTAGCATCGGTACGTACCGCCAAATTGTGTTTTTTTGCAAAGTCGAGCAGATAGGCCCGTATTTTTCCCTCTTTCTTCGAAGGACGAGGCACCCGAGTTATTTCATCGAAATAACTCCAAATCTGTTGAGGTTTCAGGTCTTTAATTCCCATCGTTCTTATTTTTATGAGACTAGACCAATTTACCAAGAATCCCCATTTGTTAAAAAGTTTTATAAATTAATATAAACCCCCAAATCGACCGGTAAAAAGTATCAAGTCTCTGTTTCTTATATATATTTGCATACAAATATATGAATTATATGGTAAAAGTTATTCTACTCACCATAATAATTGTGGCCGTCTCGATATTGTTACTGGGTATAAAAATTTTTTTTGTCAAAGACGGACGTTTCCCTAAAACTCATATCGGAGATAATCCCGACATGAAAAAAAGAGGGATAACCTGCGCTCTTTCTACCGATTACGCCGACCGTAACACGAAAGGCCTCCATCAATAAACCGATAATTGCATTATTCACCAAAACCAAAATAATAAATATGTACAAATATTTTACTCTTTCCACGGCTATCGCCGGAATACTCCTCGCCACGACAAGCTGCCAAGAACCGGCAAAAACTGCCGTCGAAAAGAATAACGTTCCCGCCCAAACAGTCGACTTTTCGGGCCATTTACCCATCGCTTATGTCGAAGTCGATTCTTTGTTGAGCAATTATAATCTGGCCAAAGACCTGAACGAACAAATGCTTACACGACAAGAAAATGCTCGGGCTACGGTAAATGAAAAAGGACGCCAACTGGAAAAAGAAGTCGCCGAGTTCGAACGGAAAGTCAAGAACAATGCTTTCCTTTCGCAAGAACGATTTGAACAAGAACAACAACGTCTCCTCAAAAAGCAGCAGGAATTGCAGGCTTATGCTCAACAACTCGAAAACGAATTGTTGCAAGAGCAACAAAAGATGCTTATCCAAGTAACTGATTCCATCACCAACTTCATCAAAGAGTACAACAAAGACGGCAGATACGAAGCGATACTCAACAATAGTAGCGTACTCTATATTAAACCTTCTTATAACATTACTCCGGAAATTACACGATTGCTAAACAATAGATATACCAGCAAACAAAAATAATTCAAAAAACGACAAATAGACAAGCGGAGCGGTTGTGTACAACCGCTCCGCTTGTATTTCAATGCAAAAATATACCGGATAAAAATCGTCCGAATAGCTTTCCTCCGGCCCGCCGAGAGGAAAAGAAAAGATCATTCCGGGTATACGTGCAAATTCCTGCCACAGAAATATGCTCGTCTCGAATTCCCGCAGAAAGCAAATCGGCACAGTTTGCCACCCATAAATCGATATGATGGCGACCGTTGTCTCCCCTACGGGGAGAAATTATTTTGCGACGATGTACCGGATAAGCCGTAGCAAACGCATCGGCAACCTCATCGCCAACCTCAAATGCCGATTCTCCGATAGAAGGACCGATAGCCACATAAATATTTTCGGGGTTACTACCATAGATACCCTGCATTACCTCGACCGTCCGCAAAGCGATATGCCCTACCGTACCCCGCCAACCTGCATGAGATGCGCCTATCACCCGACGGCGAGAATCATAAAACAACAACGGGACACAATCGGCCGTAGAAACCGCCAAACACACGCGAGGCAGATCGGTTACCAAACCATCGGCTCGCGAAACATATTCCATTTGTTCGGTATCTTTCCATGACAAAAAATTGGGAGGTATCGACAAAACCTCATTACCATGCACCTGACGAGGCTGTACCAGAGCCGACGACGGAATAGATAAGGCCCGACACAAGGCCGCCCGATTTCTCATCACCCGAGTCAAATCTTCTCCCGAATGACGTCCTAAATTAAAAGAGGAAAATGGATCTCCGGGATGATTTTCTCCTCGTTGCGTAACAAAATGCGTCAAGCCGGGAAAAACATCCAATGACGGAAAAGTGCAGATACCTATTTGCCCTGGTAAATGACGAAAAACAATTTCAGACTTTATCTTCATCCCAGTCATACTCATCGTAATTCTCTCCGTTATCCTCATCTATATACTCGTCATCATCGAAACGGGTATCGAGATTATGATGCGTAAGAGTATCAGTTTTATTGTCTTCACTGTTGACAGCCTCCCAAAGCAGATCTTTCAATTCGGCGATGCCCTGACCGGTAACCGAAGATATATACGCAACCGGGAGTTCGTCGGGAACGGTTTTCTTCAAATCGGTCAACAATTCATCATCGAGCATATCGCATTTCGATACGGCAAGGATACGATGCTTGTCGAGCAACTCGGGATTATACGCCGCCAATTCACCCAACAGAATATCATAATCGCGGGCGATATCGTCTGAGTCGGCCGGGACCATAAACAAGAGCACCGCATTACGCTCGATATGACGCAAAAAACGCAAACCCAATCCCTTGCCTTCACTTGCCCCCTCGATGATCCCGGGAATATCGGCCATGACAAAAGATCGATTATCCCGATAAGAAACTATACCGAGATTGGGCTCCATTGTCGTAAAAGGATAGTCGGCAATCTTGGGCTTTGCCGCAGAAACGGCCGATAACAGAGTCGACTTCCCGGCATTCGGAAATCCGACAAGCCCTACATCGGCAAGAAGTTTCAGTTCGAGAACGACAGTTCGTTCTATGGCCGGTTCACCGGGCTGTGCATAACGCGGAGTCTGATTGGTAGCACTGCGAAAATGCCAGTTGCCCAATCCCCCGCGACCACCTTTTAACAACACGATTTCTTGTCCGTCATCGGTCAGTTCACAAAGATATTCACCCGTAACCGCATCATAGGCAACCGTCCCGCACGGCACTTCTATAACACGATCAGCACCATCTTTTCCTGTACTGCGACAGTCGCTACCCGACTCTCCGTTACCGGCATAGACATGACGCTCATATCGCAAATGCAACAAAGTCCAATAATTGCGGTTGGCCCGCAAAATAATATGACCTCCCCGGCCGCCGTCTCCGCCATCGGGACCACCCTTAGGTGTATATTTAGCCCGGTGCAAGTGCGCTGAACCGGCACCGCCTTTTCCCGAGCGACAATAAATCTTTACATAATCGACGAAATTTGATTCGGCCATAGTCTTCTCTTTTACAAATATAAAATAACCCGTCTAATGATAAACGGTTTACAAAGATATACTTTTCTTTTTCTCCGACAAAACTGCAAGTAAAATGAAAAATCCCTTCTGCCTCACAAAGACAGAAGGGATTATGCAACGGATAAATCCGTTATCGTAAAACGATATATCAACGGGCAAACTCGTCGAGAGCTTTACTTATCGTTTCAAAGATAGAATCGACAGTCCCCATACCGTGAATGGCTTTATACTTGCCGTTCTTTACATAAAACTCTTTGAGAGGAGTTGTCTGGTTATGATATACATCAAGACGTTTTTTGATGGTTTCGAGATTATCGTCGGAGCGTCCAGATACCTGTCCCCGCTTGATAAGACGATCTATCAATTCGGGTTCATCAACTTCAAGACCGACAACGGCCGACAACTCCATACCACGATCGAGCAAAAGAGCGTCCAAAGCCTGAGCCTGAGGTATCGTACGAGGGAAACCGTCCAAAATAACACCTTCACGTGCCTCGGGAGTCGTATCGAGCAACTTGGCAAGCATATCGATAATCAGAGAATCGGGAAGTAACTGGCCTTTGGAAATGTAGTCATCGGCGATTTTTCCCAATTCGCTGCCGGCCTTGATTTCTTTACGCAAAAGGTCCCCGGTAGAAATGTGGTACAATCCATACTTCTCGATCAACTTCTCACTCTGTGTTCCTTTACCCGAACCCGGAGCTCCGAAAATAACAATGTTCATCATAATTTTACCTATTTCTTGTTTTTCTTTTTTATCTCGTTACCCGCAAAAAGGTAACTCAGTCTAATTATCTATAACATAAATATCTTTGAGATTGCGTCCCTCTTCTTCATAATCGAGACCATAGCCGACAATAAAATCCCGGGGGATTTCAAATGCGACATAATCGACCTCGAAGTCATACAGCAAAGACTCCGGTTTGAAAAGCAGCGCCGCTATTTTTATGCACTTCGGACTTCGCGCCTGTAAATTCTGCAACAAAGCATGCATTGTGGTACCTGTATCCACAATATCCTCGATGATAATAATCGTGCGCCCGTCCACATCGACGCCAATATCCTGCAACAAATCGACTTTTCCTGTCGTAACAGTTCCTGCATACGACTTCATGCGCATAAATGCGACTTCACAAGGGAATTCCATTTCTCGCAACAAATCTGAAGCAAAAACAAATGCCCCGTTCAACATAACGATAAAAAGCGGACGTTCGTCCTTTACATCTTCGCGTATGCAACAAGCCACCCGCACCACCGCACGGGCGATTTCATCACTCGATATATAAGGTTTGAACGTTTTATCCTTGATGCGTATCTTATCCATTCCCTTTATAAAACAGTGCAAAGGTACAAACTTTTATCGTAACAAAAATATAGGAATCTGAGCTTTTTACCGAAAATCGGAAATACATTCTCCCCATAACGGTTTTTCTACAACAGAGAAGTGAAATTCTCAAAAAAATATTATCTTTGTTTGGGTGAAATTCGATACATTGCAATATGATATGAAGATATTTCCGACCGAAAAGATAAAGAAGATAGACCGCTATACCATCGACTACGAGCCTATCGCCTCCATCGATTTGATGGAACGGGCTGCTTCGGCAATTACCCGAGAAATCATCGACCAATGGGACAATCGCCGACAAGTCGTTGTTTTTGCCGGCCCCGGAAATAATGGGGGCGATGCCCTCGCCGTAGCCCGTATGCTCACACAAGGCGGTTATACGGTCGATAGTTACCTCTTCAACCCCAAAAATCACTTGTCTCCCGATTGTGCAATCAATAGAGAACGCCTGAAAAAAAGTAACGCAAAACTGCATGAAGTCATCAACGAATTCGTTCCACCCCGACTTCACAAAGACATGCTCGTCATAGACGGCCTGTTCGGTTCGGGCCTGCAACGCCCGCTCGAAAATGCATATGCTTCGGTCGTACAATACATCAATGCTTCGGGAGCAATCATCGTATCAATAGACATACCTTCGGGCATGATGGGTGAAGACAACAGGTTTTGTAGCCGGCAAAACATCATACATCCTGCACTCACCCTGACTCTGCAATTTCCCAAACTCGCTTTTTTTACCTCGGAAGAGTGTCCGTTAACGGGAAACTGGAAAATTTTAGACATCGGACTACATCACGATATCATAGAAAAAGAGGATACCCCCTATTACTATATACAGCCGGCCGAAGTTGCCGAATGGATAAAAAAGCGGGAAAGATTTTCGGACAAATACGACTACGGCCATTTACTGGTCGTTGCCGGCAGCCGGGGTATGGCAGGGGCTGCCAGCATGACAGCACGGGCGGCACTGCACAGCGGAGCCGGACTGGTAAGCATACATTCGGCCGCACGCTGCGAAACTATTTTACAGACGGCTCTCCCCGAGGCGATATTCGAAGCCGATGACAATGAAAACCATATAAGCGATATCCAACTCACTCGTAGATACAACAGCATTGCCATCGGTCCCGGACTGGGGACGCACACCGACACAAGAGAGGCCTTTATCCGCCTATTACCGCAACTCACCTACCCCATCGTAGTTGATGCCGACGCACTGAACCTCATGCAGGGAAATGCGACAACGCTCAGCTTATTACCCCGGCAATCTATCATTACCCCTCATCATAGGGAGTTTGACCGGCTCTTCGGGGAAAGTACCACCCAATATGAGCGATTGCAAAAAGCGGTGGAAATGAGCCGCCATTACCAAATCGTGATCGTATTAAAAGGGGCGCATACCGCTATCGTTTCGCCCGAAGGAAAAATTTATTTCAATGGTACGGGAAATCCCGGCATGGCGACCGCCGGCAGCGGCGATACACTTACCGGCATCATCGGTGCACTCCTTTGCCAACGTTATGAGCCGTTGAAAGCAGCTATTCTCGGTGTCGTACTCCACGGACTAGCCGGCGATATAGCCGCCCGCAATGAATCGGAAGAATATATCATTGCCGGGGATATTTGCCGGTGCTTGGGACAGGCATTCCAAGAACTTCACGCTTACAAAAATTCAGAAATCCAATAAAAACATCATTATGAGAAAACTTATGTTGACACTGGGCTTGTTCGCCGCCTTAGGTGTATGCGCACAAGAGACAATAAAAACCACCGCCAATAAATTCAACGGCTACGGTATCGTCTATTCACTGCCCCGGACAGCCCTTGACATTGAAGTAACGGTTACCCGTTCTGTCGAGAAAGCCGGTCCGTTTGCCAAATACGCACAAAAATATTTGGGCACGGCTCCGACTGCCAACACCGACCGTTCCGTCTGGAAAATCGACGGCATCAAAGTAAACCCTATCGGGAAAGCCGATCCCGACAAACAGTTTGCCATTCAACTGAAAGGTGAAAACTCCACATCTTTTTATCTTGACAGTGAGGGCATACTCGTGGCAATAAACGAACAGCCGAAAAAAAATAAGCACCCACTGGCAAACAAACCACACAAACCAAACGATGCCCCAAAATACACTTTCGACAAATCGGATTATGCCCAACTTTATACCGAGGAAATGCTCGTTGCAGGATCAACCGCCAAAATGGCCGAATCGGCAGCCAAACAGATATATCTTCTCCGTGAATATCGGCTCGACCTACTCACCGGAAATTCCGATGAAATTCCACAAGAACGTTCTTTTGAAATTCTACTCAACGAAATGAATAAAAGAGAAGCACTTCTCACCTCTCTTTTTATGGGAACTGTCGAAACGGAAAGCTCGGTAAAACATATTATTTATCTTCCTCCTGTAAACAGTGAAAAACACACGTCCAATGAAATCGCTTTCCGATTTTCCGAACGTAACGGTATTGTCGCCCCCGACAATCTCTCGGGTGAACCGATATACATATCTGTAAACGGGACACAAATCGGAACCGTACCGACCGATGCCAAAGGAAACACTATAACTCCGGTAAAAGGTGCGCTCATTTATACCATTCCCGGAAAAGCCGATGTAAAAATTTCTTACAAAGGGAAAACGCTTTGTACCGAAAATCTACCGCTATCACAACTCGGTGTCGATTTCGGTTTAGATCCAACTCTCTTTACCGGGAAGAATCCCATGCAGGCTCTTTTCTGCCCGGCCACAGGAGCTCTCATAAATATAAAATAGCCAAAGATTTTCCGATTACATAAAAAAGAAGGGTGGATCTATGATCCACCCTTCTTTTTTTCAAAACTCAAAACCGACTCGCAAAGCAATACTGTGATGCACATCAACAGTCGTTCCGAAATAACGCTTATATCCGTCATCGTATGAATAATCGGTACTTTGCGATTGCAATACATAAGCTATCCCCACATTTACCGCATGACAACTTTTCAAAGCAAGTCGCAAACCCAATGACGGCGAGCAATATGCCCCCATCGCCCAAGACGAACCGTCTTTCTTTCCGGGAGAGAAACCCACACGTACACCGACATAAGGAGCCAGCCAACTATCGCGCAAAGTAAATCGGGCAGCAGCATAAACAGGAGTAAAAAGAGCATCTCGATAGACATCGCAAGCTAGCCCTGCTCCCACAAAGACAAACGGGTTGAAACAATATCCATGAGTCGTCGACACAGAAACGGCACTTTCACCCGTCATCGTTGCCAAAATAGAGGCATCGACAAATCCTGCATATCCGGCTTTTACTCCACCTGCGAGCGTACGACAAAAACTGTCTACGGCATTATATGTCGCTTTCATCAATCCTTTCTTACCTTCCCCGACCTTTCGGCTATCCCGAGACAATAATACCGATGCGGCACTTTTATCCGCACAGACCCATGAACTTTCGGCCGAAACAGGCAAGACATACATCAACAGGCAGATAGTTGCCCAAAAAGTTTTTTTCATTTTATTTTTTATCAAAGACTTTACAAAAGTAGACAAACTCACTCACATACGGATAGTTTTGAAGAAAATAATGTAAAGCATTTGAAAACTAAATGGATATATAGTTTTGTACCAGATTCTTTCATTTGTGGTTTTTGTCCGTTTTTTGGGGAGGGGAGTTAGGAGAAAAAATCACTACCTATCCATTGCCTTTTTAAGATTGAAAAAGAGGTTGGAAATTACTTCCGTATCTCGTTTTATATCCTGTTTACCATCAAAAAAACGGCGGTTCTGAACAAAATGACAAGACACTATTATCGTAGACGTATCAAATACCTCGATTTTTATACATTGTGATTTTCTTTTTACTGTCCTGAACTATAAAAGGCAGAGAGGAGATACTGAAAAGACGGATGCATATCCATGCACCCGCCATATTAAGAATCAGTATATTGTACCTATTTACGGCAACACAATTTTAAAATTAGGATCTGCCGGTTCGTAGGTACTACGGATAATATCTATAGCTTTGGTATCTCCGATAGTTTTCACCTTGTTCATCTTGCTCAAAGTTTGTAAATCCGTTCTGCCGAAGAACAGTTTGACGAAATCCATTTTCGCAATCTCCATAGTCAGGTCAGCTTTTTCATCCTGACTACCAAGGCGGTGATTCAATACGCTATTATTGAGCATCAACATTACCTTTTCTTTCGTATCTGTGAAGTTAATATTGATAACAACTTCCTTTCCTCCTGCTTTCTCTCCATTCAACTGGATGGCGCAGTAGTCGAGCAAAGTACCCATATCCATCTGAGCCAGCACACCGTCATTGATGAGTTGAGATGTATAAGGCACATCTTTCTTAAACAAATCACGTGCTCCTGTCAGATAGAAGTTGCGCCACGGACCGCTTTCCGCCTGATAACCCAGTTGTGTGTATGTGTCTGCCAATAATTGACGTGCTTCCTTGTTTTCCGGTTCTGCAAAGACGAGATTGTCCAACAGCGTAGCTACCCAGCGGTATTCACCTTTGGCATACGATGCCTTAGCCACTTCGAGTACTTTATCTGCGCCGCCAATCGCTTCTACATACTTGGCACCCAATTCCGAAGGGGGCAGTGGGTCGAGGTGTGCCGGATTGCCATTGAACCAGCCGAAATAAAGGTCATACTGCGCCTTCACGTTGTGGCTCAGCGTACCGTAGTAGCCGCGACAGTTGAACTGCGATGCCAGCGAAGCGGGGAGTTTCATCTCTTCGGCAATTTCATCAGGTGTCAGACCACGATTGGCCAGGTGCAGGGTCTGGTCGTGCAGATAGCGGTACATGTCGCGTTGTGCCTCCCAATAATTCACGATGCGTTCGTTACCCCAAGTGGGCCAGTGATGGGTTGAGAATGACACCTCCACCCGGTCTCCGTAACGTTCGATGGCTGTATCTACCGCCTTGCTCCACAGTAGTCCGTTGCGCACTTTCGCACCACGCAGCGTTTGTAGGTTGTGCATATTGTGCGTCATGTCTTCTGCTGTACAGAAAGCTTTCAGTTGCGGAAGCCAGACCATGATTTCCACAGGAGCTTCCGTATCGAGCACATAGACAAACTCCATCTCCACGCCGTCGATAGTATGTTTCTCTCCTGTGTTTGCTATTTCGATAGTAGGACGGGCGATACCCTTACTACCCGTTGACATACGCTGTCCCAGGCCACAACCCAATGTACCTTTTTCACCCGGTTGCAGCTGTAAGCCATACATGTAAGTAGCACGGCGGGTCATGGCTACTCCTGCCAGCACGTTCTCGTTTTGTGCCGAAGCCATGAAGCCTTTAGGGGCGATGATGTCGAAGTCCTTTTTAGATGAGGCCTCCTTCACCGCCGCAATACCTCCGTAATGATCGCCGTGGGGGTGGGTGAAAATCACGCCTTGTACGGGAAGGTCGGCCACATGCTTTTTAATAAGGTCATAGCCTGCCTTGGCAGCCGCATCGGTAGTCGTCACATCAATGATAATCCAGCCATTGTCAGAACGTATAAAAGTCATGTTGGCTATGTCGAGTCCTCTCACTTGATAAAGTTTACCGGGTATCACTTCAAATAGTCCGTTGATGCGGTTGAGTTGCGACTGTCTCCACAGACTCGGGTTGGCTGTCTGAGGAGTATTGCCCTTCAGAAAATCCCATTCTTCCACTGAATAAGAAACCTTGCCTTCTTTGTCCAACACAGCGTTTCCGTCAATGCTTGCAATAAAGCCCCGGTTGGCATCTTCATAATCCTGACGGTCGTCGAAATTCAGTTCCGTCTTTACAGCTTCATTGGCACGGATGGTATGTTCCGTAGCCGGTTTCTGCGCCCAAAAAATTGAAGGAATGACCGTCAGTGAGAGCGCCATAGTCAATAATTTTTTATTCATTGTCATATTGATTTGATTTCGGGACAAAGTAACGGATATTTTTTACGTCTGTAAATGTGCTTTTCTGCATTTTATTTGTACATTCGTACGATTATTAAGCACTAAACACTTTATAAACCCTATTAATATGTCTTTTCGTATGATTCAGTCTGTTTTTACATTCGATAAATTGCTTCAACGCTTGCAACTGGGCAAGGAGGAAACTCCTTTCGTTATCTGGCACGAAAAAGACCTTTTTGGTACACACGATAATCCGGTAAAGATAGACATACCCTGTCTTTTTTTGTGCCTGGACGGAGAGATGCAGCTTGACATCAACTTGCAGCCCTATCGATTCAACCGTGAACACCTGTTGTGTTTCATCACGCCCTGTGCCTGCCGTATTGTAAGCCGCAGCCCCGGCTTCCGGTGTGTGGGTCTATTGCTTTCCAAATCCTTTTGGCGACGGCTCGTTTTTACAGAACGTACCTTGGGAAAGATTGCGATACGCGATGCTTTCATTACTATCAATAACGATGAGCACGAACGGCTGACACGCTTCTACGAACTCCTGTGTCTCTGCGCCGATGCTCCCGGTTTGCAAGATTCCGCAGGAACTCTTTATCCGCTCATCCTGGGTATGTTCTGTCAAGTGCGGAATATCTGTCGGCGACTGGAAGACACCACCATACCCATGTCACACAGTGAGAAGATCTTTTATGATTTCCTCGATTTGCTACACACTCACTACCGCAAACAACGGCGTGTATCATTTTATGCTGACGAACTTTCACTGACTCCCCGGCACCTCACTACTGTAATCCGACTGGTGAGCGGACGCAGTGCCGCACGGTGGATAGAGGAATACATCGTACTCGAAGCGCAGATCCTGTTGCGCAATTCACCCATGACCATAAAGGAGATAACCTATGAGTTAGGGTTTAACGATCAGTCACTCTTTTCCAAATATTTCAGTCGTGTTTCGGGTAGTTCCCCCGAGAGCTACCGTCGTTCTTCTACAACATAGAGCATCCGGTCAGACGGGGTAGTTTTAGCCTACTTTCTATATTTTCAACAAAACCATTAAAGCCTGTTGGATAAAAATTTTTATTCTATACTTGAATAGAGACATCGTTAAAATCATCCATATAATCATAAGACATTCATTGTGAATGCATTTTTTATCTTCATATCAATATTTGACTTTGTGAAGCGTGATGGTCACACAATTTATAAAAATAGAAATCGATACAGTCCCTCTTTATCTGATCCCCCATTTCACACACTCTTTTGTAATAGCAGCAAAGGGAAGTTGTGCTGTCGAAAGTTGAAATTAAGGAAATTCGATGAATTAAAAAATAAAATGAGTCGTTTATCAATTATCTTTTTATAAAAATACACAAAAAAACTCCTCATCAAAAAAAAGAAACCGCACGATCGAATCGATCGTGCGGTTTTCATTATCAGAGGATTTTCTTATCCGATATTATTCGGCATCGATACCCCACTGTTGTTTAGCCAGACGTTTGTAATTGTTGTAACGCCATTGTGCATTGGCTTTGGCAGCAGCAAAGAGATCTTCGGCCTCGGTAGGATATTGTTTCATTACCGAAGCGTAACGGACTTCGCCTTTGAGGAAGTCTTCGAATTTATCCCATTGCGGTTCCTTGCTATCGAGGGTGAAAGGATTCTTGCCTTCTGCTTCGAGCTCGGGATTATAACGCCACAAGTGCCAGTATCCGCATTCAACAGCTGCGGCTTCCTCGGCCTGTGATTTACCCATGCCTTTTTTGAGGCCGTGGTTGATACAAGGAGCATAAGCAATGATTATCGACGGTCCATTGTAAGCCTCGGCTTCGCGAATCGCTTTGAGGGTTTGAGCCTGATCGGCACCCATAGCGATCTGTGCGCAGTACACATAACCGTAGGTCGAAGCGATAAGACCCAAATCTTTCTTACGGACACGTTTACCGGCTGCGGCAAACTTGGCGATAGCACCCAGAGGAGTAGCTTTTGAAGCCTGACCTCCGGTATTGGAGTAAACCTCGGTATCGAGTACGAGAATATTTACATTCTTGCCCGATGCGATAACGTGGTCGAGACCTCCGAATCCGATATCATACGATGCACCATCACCGCCGATGATCCATTGCGATTTCTTAACGAGGAATTTCCCGAGATCGGCAATACCCTTGCAAACTTCGCATTTATCGGCATTGGCCTCTACAATAGGACGTATCTTGGCGGCCAGTTCGACAGTTTTTTCGGTATCTTCACGATTTTCGATCCATTCTTTGAAGAGAGCTTTGGTTTCTTCGGGACAAGCATCGCTTTCGATAGACTTATTCATAAGAATTTCGATACGGTCGCGCATTTTTTCAGTGGCGAGAGCCATACCCAGACCAAATTCGCAGAAGTCTTCGAAGAGAGAGTTCGCCCAAGCGGGACCATGCCCCTTTTCGTTGGTCGTATAAGGAGTCGAAGGAATCGAACCCGAATAAATCGACGAACATCCGGTAGCATTGGCCACCATTTCACGATCACCAAAGAGTTGTGAAATCAACTTCACGTAAGGTGTTTCACCGCAACCCGAGCAAGCACCCGAGAATTCAAACAACGGAGTAGCGAATTGCGAGTTCTTCACATTCGACTTGATATCTACAAGGTGTTGTTTGCTCTTCACGTGGTTTGCACAGTATTCCCAGTTGGGAGCTTCGGCGAGCTGGCTTTCCAGCGGTTTCATGGCAAGAGCCTTGCCTTGCTTGTTGCCCGGACATACATCGGCGCAATTACCACAACCGAGACAGTCGAGAACATCGACCTGAATACGGAAAGTCATACCGTCGAACATTTTGCCCACCGCCTTGATTGAGGGGAATTTCGCACCGGCTTGTTCTTCGGCATCGAGAACGAACGGACGAATGGCAGCGTGAGGACAAACATAAGCACATTTGTTACATTGGATACAGTTTTCGGGAGTCCACTCGGGAACGAAAGCCGCCACACCACGTTTTTCATATTTGGCGGTTCCTTGCGGCCAAGTACCGTCTTCGATACCTTTGAATGCCGAAACTTTGAGCAAATCGCCGTTTTGAGCATTGATAGGACGCACCACTTCATTGATGAAAGCAGGATCGTTATTGGGAACGATTTCATCATCGGGAAGATTGGCCCATGCAGGATCTACGGTAAGTTGTTTGTATTCGCCTCCGCGGTCTACGGCTGCGTAATTTTTGTTGACAACGTCCTCACCTTTCTTGCCGTAAGACTTCACGATGAATTTCTTCATCTGTTCGATGGCGAGATCAACAGGGATAACGCCGGTAATACGGAAGAATGCCGATTGCAGAATGGTATTGGTACGGTTACCGAGACCTATTTCCTGTGCAATCTGGGTAGCATTGATATAGTAAACCGAGATATTCTTCTGAGCGAAATAACGTTTTACGTTGTTGGGCAAGTGCTTTGCCAGTTCTTCTTCGCTCCAAATGGTATTGAGAAGGAACGTTCCATTTTGACGAAGACCACGGGTTACATCGTACATACGCAAATAAGCCTGTACGTGGCAAGCAACGAAATTAGGCGTATTCACGAGATAGGTCGAACGAATGGGATCGTCTCCGAAACGCAAGTGCGAACAGGTGAAACCGCCTGATTTCTTCGAGTCATAAGAAAAATATGCCTGACAGTGTTTGTCTGTATTGTCTCCGATGATCTTCACAGAGTTCTTATTGGCACCTACCGTACCATCTGCACCGAGACCGTAGAATTTAGCCTCGAACATGCCTTCACCGCCCATAGCGATTTCTTCACCAACGGGGAGAGACGTAAAGGTAACGTCATCTATGATACCCAACGTAAAGTGATTTTTGGGTTCGGGCAATGCGAGGTTTTCGTAAACGGCAAGTATTTGAGAAGGTGTGGTATCGTTCGATCCGAGACCATAACGTCCGCCGATGATGAGAGGAGCATTTTCCTTATCATAGAAAGCCTCTTTTACATCGAGATAAAGCGGCTCGCCGTTGGCACCGGGTTCTTTTGTACGGTCGAGCACGGCGATGCGTTTTGTGCTGGCAGGGATAGCTGCCATAAGGTGTTTGGTCGAGAAAGGACGGTACAAGTGTACGGCAACCAAACCAACTTTTTCACCTTTCGCAGTCAAATAGTCGATCGTCTCGCGGATAGCTTCGGTAACCGAACCCATAGCGATGATGATATTCTCAGCATCGGGAGCTCCGTAATAATCGAAAAGGCCGTATTTGCGACCGGTAATTTTCGAGATTTCATTCATGTATTCCTCTACGATGGCCGGAACAGCCTCATAGTAGTTATTGCAAGATTCACGGTGTGCAAAGAAAGTATCGGGATTCTCGGCCATACCGCGAGCAACGGGATGTTCAGGGTTGAGCGAACGGTCACGGAATTCTTTCAAAGCTTTTTGGTCGATCAGCGGAGCGAGGTCTTCATTCTCCAACATTTCGATTTTTTGAATCTCATGCGAGGTACGGAATCCGTCGAAGAAGTTGACGAAAGGAACACGCGACTTGATCGTTGAGAGGTGTGCTACACCGGCAAGATCCATAACTTCTTGTACCGAACCTTCGGCAAGCATGGCAAAACCAGTCTGGCGAGTCGACATCACATCTTGATGGTCTCCGAAAATACAAAGAGCGTGCGAAGCCAACGTACGTGCTGAAACGTGGAACACGCAAGGCAAGAATTCTCCGGCGATCTTGTACATATTGGGAATCATCAACAGCAATCCCTGCGAAGCGGTGTAGGTAGTGGTCAATGCGCCGGCTTGCAACGAGCCGTGTACAGCACCGGCAGCGCCGGCCTCGGATTGCATTTCCTCTACGAGAACCGTTTCTCCGAAGATATTTTTTCTTCCGGCAGCAGCCCATTCATCTACATACTCGGCCATAGTCGAGGATGGAGTGATGGGGTAAATGGCCGCAACTTCACTGAACATATACGAGATATGCGCAGCAGCCTGATTACCATCACAGGTAATGAATTTCTTTTGTTTGCTCATACAAATTAATATTTGAGGATTAAGGTTATATTATTGTCTCTTAGTTAGCAAAGTTAATACAAAAAACCGAATAACCATAAAGGAATCTTATTTTCTTTCCCTACTTCATTATTATCCATTGCATAGTAATAATCGGGATTGTTCCGCCCGCGCAACGTCTCGCCTTCGATTTTGAAATTGTAACGGCGGTTTACCAAGAAATGGGTATTGCGTATTCCCTCATTCAGCCGGTTGTCTTTATGCAGAATATTGTAAAAAAACGTCTCCCGCACGGCCTGCGGATCGATATGCTCGGGACCTATGGGATACATAAGATTGGTATTATGCAGATATACACGGGCCGGCTTACGCGGGAATTCTTCATCGACCGGATACAGCATATTGATGAGACGGGCATCTTTCAAGTACTTGATATAATTGACGACCGTAGCGCGCGACGTTTGGATTTCCTTGCTCAACTGGCTCACGTTTGGTGAGCAGGGCGACGATGTCGCCAACAAATAAAGCAGGCGACGTATCTTGGGGAGATAGGTCAACTCGATTTGCTTTATGAAAAGAATATCCACCTCCATCATCATGTTCATCGTCTTCACCAAAGCCTCGGTAAAATTGTGCTGTTCGAGAAAAAAAGGATAGAAACCGTGATGCAAATACTCTTTGAAGTAGCTCAAAGGGTGTACATGGGATATGACTTCCCGGGCGAAAGCCGTATGATCGCGAAGTATATCGTCGAGTTTCACCGATGGAAAATCCGTACCGGCCATCAGATTGAGAAATTCCCTGAAAGAATATCCCCGCAAATTATACGAGTCGACAATATCTTGTATGGGAGATTCCTCTTCTTTCAGACGCATCACCGACGAGCCCGAAAAAATAACATACAAATCGGAATAAGTACGGTAGCAATACGCCAACTCTTCGGCCCATGTCGGATACTTGAATACCTGATCGATCAAGAGGCAACGACCACCCAAGCGATAAAATTCATCGACAAAATCCGACAGTTTCTTATCGGCAAAATAGAGATTATTAAGGTTGATATATAGACAAGTACGATCGTCGGGACCGAAATTTTCCTTGGCATACTGCAATAAGAAAGTAGTCTTTCCCACACCCCGGCTGCCTTTGATACCGATAAGACGCCGAGACCAGTCGATTTCCTGCATAAGCCCCCTTTTCACAGGAGAACTCACGTGTTCTACCAAATATTTATGTGTTTTGAAAAAGGCCTCCATCTCGTATACGCAGTAATTCGTGGCAAATATAACATGTTTTTCTTTTTTTGCAAAGTCAAGATAGCAATTTCTTCTTTTTCATTTTTCCTATCTCAAAAAAAGATTGGGTATTGCTTTCCGTCACTCATCAACTCCGACACTTCCGACAACACCCAATATCTACTTGACAACAGAGATAAACCACAAAAACTATATATACCCCTTTGGTTTTATAAAGTTATAAATACTTAAATATTAAAATAGTGTTGAATAATAATAAGAATACTTACATTATCTTTGTCCTACTTTCACATAAGATAAGATGATAAAAAAAATGACACGGATTTTTTTACCTCTTCTGCTTTTTTTGATACCGTTCACCTCCTACGGTCAGTACCAACTCCCCAACCCCGGATTTGAGAATTGGGAAAGCAACGGTGAACCCACAGGATTTCACTCGTTCAACACGGCTACGGGTTCTTTATCTAACTTCGCCGGAAATTCAAATCAACTATCCCAACAAAGCGATGTTCGGCCTGGTAGTAGTGGAAGTTCTTCCGCAAAAATTTCAGCGAGAAATATTCTCGGGAATAATGCCAATGGCAACCTGACAACGGGACAAATTGTCGCCGGATCAATGACCGCCAGCAGTACCGACAACCACAACAAATCCTATCCCTCCAACACGGGTTACAACCAGCCGTTCACGGGGAAACCCGATGCCATAACGATATGGACGAAATATGTACCCAGCAACTCCGGCGATTACGCCCGCGTAAACGCGGTCATTCACGGAAACTCCAATTACCAAGACCCCGAAAATACCGATTACAGCAACATAAAATACGCCCAGGCAACTCTCAACTACCAAGCCGCCTCGGGCAACGGATGGCAACAGTTGAACATACCGTTCAACGTTATCAACAACAACGTGAAACCTGCCTATATCCTCATTTCCTTCTCCACCAATAAAAGCGCAGGAGGGGGATCTTCAAATGATGCAGTTTATATCGACGACATCGAATTTATCTACAACTCACGGCTCACATCGCTGAAAGTGGGCGGTAGCGACCTGAGCGGATTTGACAAGAACACCTACAACTACACTTATCGAGTAAATTCGCTCAACTCCCTTCCCGCCATCACAGCAACACCCGACGGGTTGGGTGCGAGCGTCTCTCAAAACATTACCGACGGAACCGCCACGATAACCGTCAAAGGCAACGACTACTCGGCAAACCCCGCAAACACGCACACCTATACGGTAACGTTCATGGCAGAAACAAATATTTCCGCCTCCGATGTAATTACTGCATACGGGACAACAAAAGATATCCCTGTTACCACCAATAACGACCAAAGCCCAATCGAATATACCGTTGCCGACCCGGGCATCGCCAAAATCGAGAACGGAAAAATCGTACCCTTAAAGGCCGGCTCGACAACTCTTACCCTCTCACAAAAAGCCTCGAAAAACTATACGGCTGCCAGCAAAACGATAAAAATCAGCGTCAACAAAGCCCCGCTTACCGTAACAGCCGATAACGCCACCCGACCTTACGGAAGTGCCAATCCGACTTTCACTCTCTCATATACGGGATTTGTCAACGGCGAAACCGAAGCGGCACTTGCTGTCAAGCCCACAGCCACTTGCAGCGCCACTTCCACATCGCCCGCCGGGACATACGACATCACGGCAGCCGGAGGTAAAAGCGACAACTACTCTTTTTCTTATAAAAAAGGGACTCTCACCATCACCTCTTCGTCGGTTCAAATTTCCATCTCTCCTATCGGAGAAAAGAAATACGGAGATGCCGCATTCGACTTACAAGCAACAAGTCCCAACCAAGAAACGCCTATTACCTACACGGTTGCCGACCCGACAGTGGCCCGTATCGACAACGGTCGCGTAACCATACTCAAAGCCGGCTCGACAACCATCACGGCACGACAAGCTGCATCGGCCAACTACGGTGAAGCCTCAGCCTCCACCCCGCTCGTCATAAAGAAAGCATCATTGACGGCCTCGGTCAACAACGCCACCCGCCGGTACGGGGAAGAAAATCCGGCTTTCTCATTCTCATATAAAGGATTTGTCAACGGCGAAACCGAGACAGTCCTCGCCGTCAAACCCTCGGCATCATGCAACGCAACGGCGAAATCGATTGTCGGGACATACGACATCGTAACAACCGGAAACGGTAGCGATGAAAATTACGATATCAGTTGCACAAGTGGCACTCTCACGATAGAAAAAGCGTTACTGACTGCTACAGTCGAGCAAACAACCCGCAGATATGGAGAAGAGAATCCGACATTTGCACTCATCTACAAAGGTTTCGCCAACAACGAAACAGAATCGGTTCTCACGTCTCCACCCTCGGCAACCTGCAACGCTTCGCCAGTATCACCCGCCGGTAAATACGATATTACGGTAAACGGGGGCAATGATGAAAACTATGAAATAGAGTGTATAAACAGTTCGCTCGTCGTAGAAAAAGCCGTACTGACCGTAACTGCCGATAACGCCACCCGCCGGTATGGGGAAGGAAACCCGGTCTTCTCATTCTCATACAAAGGATTTGTCAACGGCGAAACCGAAGCTGTTCTTGCCGTCAAGCCCACAGCAACCTGCGAAGCTACACCCGTATCGCAAGCCGGGAAGTACGACATCTCGATAAGCGGAGGCAATGATGAAAATTATGATTTTATCTATATAAAAGGTATACTTACCGTAGAAGTCTCTTCGCTGGAACTGACTTTCTCCGATTTCGGAGAAAAGAGTTACGGTGATGCACCTTTTGCCTTGCAGGTATCTTCGCCAAACACCGAAACACCCATTGTATTTTCTATCGAAGACGGCAGTATCGCCCGCATAGATAATGGAGTAGTAACGTTGCTTAAAGCCGGTTCGACGACAATCACGGCACGACAAGAGGCTTCGGTCAATTATGGAGAGGCTTCGGCAACAATCCGGCTCATCGTGAAAAAAGCCCCCCTCACGATACGAGCCGAAAACAAGAAACGAAAATACGGTGAAGAAAATCCCGTATTCACATTGTCTTATGATGGGCTGGTCGGCAAAGATACCGAAAACGATATACCCACACCCGGGATAACCTGTGAAGCGACAGCGACAGCAAAACCGGGAAGCTACCCTATCACACCCGCAAGTATCACCGATGAACGATACGAAATATCGACTGTCGTGGGTGAACTGACCATCGAAAAAGCCGTCCTCGAAGTAACTTGCCGGAACGAATCGAGCATAGCTGGAAATGAACCCGTTACCGACTTTGAATTCTACATTTCCGGTTTCGTCAACGGCGAGAGTCAATCGGTCATAGACCGGCTGCCGGTCATAACATGTGAAGTAACATCGTCTTCGACCGTCGGATTCTATCCTCTTGTAATAAGCGGAGGCGAGGACGACTGCTACACATTCAACTATACAAACGGAACCTATACCGTACGATCGGCCACCCTGTCGCAAACCTCCATCACCCTATCGCCTATAAGCGGCAAACGTTATGGCGACCAGCCGTTCGCACCCATATATTCGACCAATAATAGCGAAACAGAAATGCAGTTTGCAATCGGAAATCCCGAAATCGTCGCATACAAAAACGGCCAATTGCACATTCTCAAAAGTGGCACGACGACACTGAAAGCCTATCAGGAAAGCGGCTTCAACTTTACAGAAGGAGAATCGGACGAAATCATGCTGACCATCGAAAAAGCCCCCCTACGGGTAAACGTCAAAGATACCGTCCGTATCGAAGGGGAGAATAATCCAGTTTTCTCCCTCACATACAGCGGATTCATCAACGGTGATGACGCATCGGTCATAGACCTAGAACCTACCGCCACCTGCACCGCCGATATTTCATCGCCGGGCGGCTATTACGATATCTCGGTGAGCGGAGGCGAAGACGACTGTTACGAATTTGCCCAATACATCGGAGGGACATTGCTCGTCAAGGGAAAAACACGGATTTCGATAGACAAAATATCGGGCAAACGATACGGAGACCTGCCTTTCGCACCCGTCTGCTCGACCAATAACGACGAAAGTCCGGTCCGCTTCGAAATTGCAGATACCGAAGTCGCCCGTATCGAAAACGGTAAAATCGTTATACTTAAAGGAGGGACAACGACACTGAAAGCCTATCAGGAGGAAAGTGCACTGTTCTCCGATGGAGAATCGGAGGAAATCTCCTTCACCGTAGAGAAAGCCCTGCTGAGCGTCAGCGCCGATAACGCCGTCCGCATCGAAGGGGAAGATAATCCGACATTCTCACTATCTGTCAGCGGATTTATCAATGGAGAGGACATTTCATGCATAGACCAGATGCCTACCGCCACCTGCACCGCCGATATTTCATCGCCGGGCGGCTATTACGATATCTCGGTGAGCGGAGGCGAAGACGACTGTTACGAATTTGCCCAATACATCGGAGGGACATTGCTCGTCAAGGGAAAAACACGGATTTCGATAGACAAAATATCGGGCAAACGATACGGAGACCTGCCTTTCGCACCCGTCTGCTCGACCAATAACGACGAAAGTCCGGTCCGCTTCGAAATTGCAGATACCGAAGTCGCCCGTATCGAAAACGGTAAAATCGTTATACTTAAAGGAGGGACAACGACACTGAAAGCCTATCAGGAGGAAAGTGCACTGTTCTCCGATGGAGAATCAGAGGAAATCTCCTTCACCGTAGAGAAAGCTCCACTGAGCGTCAGCGCCGACAATGTCCTTCGTCAAGTCGGAGAACCCAACCCCGCATTCACTGTCTCGTACAGCGGGTTCGTCAACGGAGACGACGCATCGGTTATCGACGTAGTCCCTGTTGCCCAATGCCTCTCGGCTTCTATTTCATCACCAGCCGGCTATTACGACATCACAGTAAGCGGGGGTGAAGACGATTGTTACACATTTACCCGATACACTTCCGGGACACTGGTCGTTACCGAAGTCTCCGCACTAAATGCGCCGACCCTCAATGGTGTCCGTATTTATCTCTCGGACAAACGACTTACCGTAAAAGGCCTCCAAGCCGATACCGTAGAAATATATGCCTTGAACGGCCGTCTGGCAGGACGTTACAAACCGGGCGAAATCGTAACTTTACCCTCAGGATTCTACATAGCCAAAACCGAAACCGGAAAAGCATGCCTGCAAATTACGGAATAACAATACTCTTTCAGAGAAAAGCGAGGGAGCATTTCATTTGAAATGCTCCCTCGCTTTTCTTACTCACAGCAATGACACCGCACAACCGGGACAGCGTGGCTCAAAACAAGTCGTGGTCCCGATACAGCACATAAGCCATCGCCCAAACGAACAAACCGAGAAGAAGATAAAACACCCTTGCCCCTCTACGTCCGAAGAAACGCATCATGACCCGGCTATTTTGCGTCTCGAAAAACCAGCGCCACCGGCATACCGCTGCTCCGACCGAGAGTGTTCCGGAAAGGGCAAACAAAAAGAAAACGATATAAGTAGCGGCACGTAACATAGAACCGTACCGTTTACGAACGTTTCATCGTTATGAGCCTCGACCCGTCGGGCTGTTCTTCGATATACACATCGACCGTATCGGGTGGCAACAAATCTTCGATCTTTTCGGGCCACTCGATAAAGCATAGTGCATCGCCGTAGACATAATCTTCATAGCCGAAATCAAATGCCTCCTCGGGTTTATTGATGCGATAAAAATCGAAATGATAAACAGACCGGCCATCGGCCATCGGTCCGTATTCGTTGATGATGGCGAACGTCGGACTGTTTATGACATCATCGATGCCCATTTCTTCACACAAGGCTTTTATGAAAGTCGTCTTCCCGGCTCCCATCGAACCCCGGAAAGCAAAAACGGTACTATCTCCCATCGCCTCGATAAAGGAACGGGCGACATCTCGTATCTCTTCGATATGATGTATGACAAATTGCATCATGACGGTTTTATTTTTTAGGTGTAAGCGTAACAAGAGGAATCATCATTTCTTCCATGGAAATACCTCCGTGTTGGAAAGTATCTTTATAATAGCTCACGTAATAATTATAGTTATTGGGATATGCAAAAAAATCATGGTTCGATGCAAAAATATAAGCCGAACTCATATTGGGCGACGGCAATCCGAAACGCGACGGCGTTTTTATCTCATAGACCTGCTTGGGATTATACGACATATTCTTTCCCACCTTGTAGCGCAAATTGGTATTGGTATTCCGATCGGAAACAACCTTCACAGGATTGTCCACCCATATCGTTCCGTGGTCGGTGGTAAGAATTACCTTGAAATCTTTCTCGGCGATTTTCTTGAAAAGATCGAATGCCGGAGAGTGTTTGAACCAAGACTGCGTCAGCGAACGGTACGCGGCATCGGTACCGGCCAATTCGCGAATCATCTTGGAATCGGTACGGGCATGCGAAAGCATATCGATGAAGTTGAGTACACAGACATTGAGGTCATACCGTTCGAGGTTGACAAAATCGCGTACCAACTTTTCTCCGAAGTGCGACTCATTGACCTTATTGTAAGCATAGGTATAACGCTTACGGTAACGTTCGAGTAACGTACCGATGAGAGGAGCTTCATTCAAGTTCTTCCCTTCTTCCGAATCTTCATCGACCCATAAATCGGGAAACAGCGAAGCGATCTTATCGGGCAGCAAACCCGAAAAAATCGCATTACGAGCATATTGCGTGGCCGTAGGAAGGATACTGAAATACAGCTCCTCCTCTACCATAAAATACTCCGAGAGAAGCGGCATAAGCACCCGCCACTGGTCGAGACGGAAATTATCGATAAGAACAACGAACACTTTCTCTCCGTTATCGAGTAACGGAAATACTTTTTGTTTGAAAAGTTCATGACTCATCAAAGGGTGTTCCGCTCCCGTCAGCCATTTTTCATAATTTCGCTTGACATACTTCACAAAAGCGGAATTGGCCTCGTTTTTCTGCATCAGGAGCATTTCTTTGAGATGTCCCTCGGTCTGTTCCAATTCCAGTTCCCAATATACCAACCGACGATACACATCATACCAGTCTTCCCACGAAAGAGAATCGTTGATCTGGATATTGATGCGATTGAAATCCTGCTGGTAACCGCTCGACGTTTTTTCCGAAATAATCTCTTTCCGATAGAGATTTTTTTTGATGGAAAGCAAGATTTGATTGGGATTGACCGGCTTTATCAGATAATCGGCGATTTTATTGCCGATCGCCTGATTCATAATATCTTCTTCCTCACTCTTGGTTATCATGACGACCGGAGTCTGCGGAGCAAGTTCCTTGATACGGCTCAACGTTTCGAGGCCGCTCAATCCCGGCATATTTTCATCGAGGATTATCAAATCGAAATGCCCGGCCTCGACCTTATCGAGAGCATCGCGGCCATTGGTCACGGTAACGACCTCATACCCTTTCTGGCGAAGAAACAGGACATGCGGTTTCAGCAAATCGATTTCATCATCGGCCCAAAGAATGATTTCACTCTTCATATTGCAACAACTGGTTATCTTCGACAAATCTGAAATACTCCTCGAACGTATGTCCCTCGACCAGTAATTTGAAATTCTGTTCACTGATCATTACAGGACGCACACCGTCGGGCATCGGTACGCCGTCGGGCGCACTCAACATACGGCGATATTGAGTCAACTCGTCAAAGTTATAAAAACCTTTGACAACTAACATACTTATTTCGTTAAAGCTCATTATTTCGAGGTCAAAATCCCGAATGATGAAATGCGCGAAATTGTATTTGGCAATATTGAACAGCAACAGGTTGGCATTGATTCCTCCGGTCGGGTAGACCAACACGAACAAATGCGGGACATCGAGGTCGGGCACAAAAGGAGCTACTTCTTGCGTAGTATCGGAAATACCCGTTTCGAGAGACTCGTCTCCGCCCCCCAGACGCACACGCCATATATCATTCCGAGCAGCTCCGGCTACGACTTCTCTCCCTTGCGCCACACCTTTGAGCATATCCGATGCCAACGTACTTACATCTTCCGACGGATAGGCATCGAGCAGAGCCTTCAAGCCCGATTTGAAATGCTCTATATCCCCGTCATTGACATAAGCCAATGCGTCGATAAGCATGAATTTGGGAATGAGTTTCGACAACGGATAAGTGGTGCGGGTATATTCGTAAAGCGTATGTACAGTTACATTATCACCGGCCAAATAAGCATCGTAAGCCGAGATATACAGCGAATCCTGCACCAAGTCCATGCATCTGAGATTTTCTAGGTAATTCGGGTCGGACAACGCTACGGCATATTTGCTATCGGGGAAATTTTTCAAAATTCGCTGTTTATATTCTTCGGCCATCGGCTCGTCTCCTATACGCATACCGATAAGATAACAGTTATAATAGGCTTCGAGACGGTAATCGTTCTGGGGAAAACGACGGTCGAGTTCATTGAAATTGGCCATCGCCGCCTCCATATCTTCGAGGCGGTCTTTGAGTATCATCGCCATATTGAATAAGCCGTCGGCAATAATTTCGTTAGAGGCGGTTATCGCTTCCTCGGTAAACGGCAACTGCTGCAAATAGAAACGCGGGTCTTTGGGATCATCGCTATACGACGACGTGTCGGCCTCGGCAACCTCCACATCTTCCGAAGGTACGTCTTCGGACATTTCCTCATCTACCCCCTCGGTTATATCTTCCTGCGAAAATGATGCCTTATTGCTGCGCCGCCAATCGTCTTCGAGCTTGCGCCGTCCCCATTTCCGTTGGAACTCCGACTTACCGGCCGTAATCAACGAACTGTTATAAAAATACCACGAAGTACTTCCTCCGGGCATGGTAGGAGTCGTTACTTGCTGTATTTTATCGAGCTGGGGCGCATTGGCCTCTTGTTCGGCAAGAAGCGCCGCACGGCGGGCTTCTTCGGCGGTTTGCTCTTCGGCAGCAATCAGGTCGTCGATAATTTTCTGTATATGCCGGCTACGCTCCTCCTCGGGCATTGCCGCCACCCGCTGCAAACTATCCTGCAACTCCACATTCCCCGCATAGACCGACAACTCGTCGAGAACCGACGACCGACGTACCAGATTCTCATAATCGGGATAACTCTCGTCGACCAGCGGCAAGGCCTCGGCATAGCAGGGTTGCGCTTTGGTATATTCCCGCCGATCGAAATAAATTCCACCCAATGTAAGCTGGCTGATAGCCAACTCAACCCCACGGCGCGTACTCTTCTCCGCCGCCGTCATATAGTTCTCTATGGCTTTTGTCGTATCGCGACGAGACAGATAGAGATTTCCCAACGCATAGTAAATCTGGTCGAGATAATCTCTATTTTTATAATTACGCGCCAAACGACGCAAGCGTTTTTCGATCTTCGACATATCGCTTCCCGTAAATACCTCGGTCTGGTTGATACGGGCATTCATCTCGGTGCGGAACGTCGGGTTTTTCTTGATCACAGCCTGATAAGAACGATACGCCCCAGCTTTATCGCCCGTCTTGGCCTGCAACTGCGCCAACAAAAACGTCATGCGAATTTCCTGAGAATGCCCGTCGGCCATCTTCAATGCCTCTTTCAGATAGGGTATCGCCTCGGCATACTCCCCCGAACGTATCAAAAAATCGGCATAGACGGTCGCATACCATCTCTTCTGCTTCGGCGAAAGGGTATATTCCTTAGAAACTTTAAGCAAAGCGTCTTCGGCCTCGTAAAGCCAGCCCAATTCGAGATAACAACGGGCCGTCCATACCCGGGCATCGGCCATCAGAGCCGTGTTCCACGGGAAATGGCGGGTAATATATATGAAGGTTGCCAACGCTCCTAAAAAATCGCCCTGATAAAATTGAGACTCTCCCATCAACACCCATGCGTTATGAATGAACGAATTGAATTCTCCGCGCTTGACATATTCCCGATATTTGGGATCACTCATTTTTTTTCGATTGCGTTTAGGCGGCTTTTGTATGGAATGTTGCCGTATCGCCTTCTGGCTTTTTTCCAAAGCCCGGGAAAAATCGCCTTTCGGTTGAGGGTCGGACGGGACTCCGTAAGCCGAGACCGGGTGCATGTGCAACAGATGTGTAAAATTATCTTCATAACCGTCCTGCATCGCATCGAGTTGTTCTTCAAAACTCGTTATACCATTGAAATAGACATTATAACGAGTCGTAAAAGAATGAAAAAAGCGGGTCGCACGCGTATTCTTCTGCGTAGAACACGACGCCAGTAAAACCAACGAAAGGGAAAATATCCACAAACGTCCCTTCCGAAGTAACAGCTTACGAACAAAAGCGCTTTTCATCTTTTAATATATAAACTGAAAATCCCGACGTTTATTGCCTTTACGGATTCCTAACTGCACAACGACGATAAACCTTTAATCCGCAACGCGCGACCGCATAAACAGCAATAAGTAAAAAAACAATACATGCACCGGAAGGTACGTCGAGCAAATAGGCCAGCCACAATCCCGACACACCGCCTGCAACGGTAAGAAGTCCCGACCCCCAAAGTATTGTCCTGTAATGTCGGGTAAAAAGCTCGACGGTCATTTGCGGAATCGTCAACATCGACAAAAGAAGCATTATGCCGACCAACCGTATCGTCAATACCACACACAACGACACCATTACAACCATCGTATAATCGATAAGCCGTACCGGTAACCGCCGGGTAAAAGCAAAGTCTCGATCGAACGCGACAGCGATAAGAGAGCGATAGAACAATCCCGACAACAGAAGAAGCGATGCTGTATAAAGTGCAAACCAACCGAGATCGGACGACGTTACGGTAAGTATATTCCCAAAAAGAAACTCGTTCAACCCGGGAGCATATCCGGGCGTCTTGAAAATACAGATTATTCCCACCGCCATGCCCAAAGCCCACAACGTAGCGATTGCAGAATCTTCTCTTACGGTTCCACGCCGGGAAAGCCACCCGACTCCCAATGCCGAACCTACGGCAAAAAGCAATGCTCCCAATGTGGGACTGATACCGAGATACAACCCGATACCCAATCCGCCGAAAGAGGCGTGCGTAATTCCCCCGGTAATGAAAACCATGCGTCGGGTAACGATATAGGTACCGATGATACCGCCCGCAATCCCGATAAGCAGCACCGCCCAAAGGGCATTCTGAAAAAAAGTATATTGTAAAATATCGAACATGTTGGTCTGTTAATTTCGGGCCGATTGTCGACGTTGTTCTTCTATGACCAATACAACCTCGGCTTTCAAAGCATCGGGCAAAGAAATATCTCTTAACTGCAAACTCCGTATCCACCCGGCAACCTCACCGGGAGCAAGCGTATAAAATACATCTTCGAATTCACCGATTTCATCGATCGCATATCCGTCCGAAGGCCGCCCGGCATAACGGTCGAGTTCTTCGTCATCGTAATAGACGATCTCCCGGCTTGCACCGGCCAGTAAACTTTCTTTTTCGCAAATCAAGTGTTGCCCGCAACATTCGGTATCGATCCTGTCCGGCTCTGAATTTTCTACCGGACGCTTATCTCTCCGTCGCCTGTAATCGTAAAAGTAACAAGCAACACCCAATAAAACAATCGCCCCGATTATATAGACGAGCCCCATCATACACGAGATATTTCAAAACCGGCTTGTCGCAAATGTTCCCAAAATGCAGGATATGATTTACTCACGACCTCGGGACAGCGAATCTCCAAACCGGGATAAAAAATACATGCCGGAGCAAAAGCCATCGCCATACGATGGTCATCATAAGTATCGATGGCAGGCAAATGTTCCGCTTCGGTCTGTTCTCCGTTCCATTCGAGAATAGAATCTTCTCGATCGGTAATACGATACCCCAATTTCGCCAGCTCGCATTTTAATGCAGCAATACGGTCGGTTTCCTTTATTTTAAGAGACTGCAAGCCGGTAAAACAAAACGGTCTATGCAACAACACGCAGGTAACGACCAATGTTTGTGCCAAATCGGGCTGATTGGTCAAATCGACCGACAAACAAGATCTATCACTCATTCCCACATGGCGTAAACGCACACCGTCATGTAGGAAATCGGTTTCCACCCCCAAATGGGCAAAAAACTCGGAAACACGGGAATCTCCCTGCACGCTTACATCATGCAGACCCGAAAGTTCCACAACGGCTCCGGGTACCAAAGCAGCTATTTCATACCAATAAGATGCGGCCGACCAATCCGACTCCACCGAGAAGTGCACCGGTTTATAACGTCCGGGCAGTACTCGTATCTCATTCCCATTCCATACACTATCCATACCCCACTGCCTCATCATACTGAGCGTCATCATTATATAGGGTTTTGAAATCATCTCTCCGACAAGAGATAATATAAGTCCTTCCCGCATATAAGGGGCTACCATAAGCAAGGCCGATATATATTGCGAACTGACTCCTGCACTCAGCATCAACCGACCCCCCTCCAACATCTTTCCATAAATCCGCAGCGGAGGGAAACCTTCTTCTCCCAAGTAATCGATACGGGCCCCCAATGAACGAAGTGCATCTACCAATAAACGGATAGGGCGATGACGCATACGTTCCGATCCAGTAATCGTCCACGCCCCTTCACACTGGGCCAAATAGGCCGTCAGAAAACGCATGGCAGTCCCGGCGGCCATAATATCGAAATCGGGCCCACCTTCTTCAAAAGCCCGTACCATGACCCGGGTATCATCACAATCGGAAAGGTTTCCAAGAGGCCATTTGCTACCCGACAAAGCATTCAGAATCAACGCACGGTTGCAAATACTTTTCGACGAGGGCAACTGTATGCGGGCATCTATCCGTTCTGGGGCCAAAAGATGTATGCTCATTGTTTCAGAGAATATGTTTCGTAAGGTGCAAAAGTAATGAATTTTCGGGAAAGCCGTCATTCCATCTACGGTTTTATATATAACATAAACTATATAATAAAAAAGTGAGTTCTCAGACATAAATAAAATCCGATCCCTAATTCAGCACCAGGCCCAAACAAAGATGTCAAAATTCAAAATAAAAGCATAAAAACGCATCTTTTTGCAATAAAAAAAATATTTTTATCACCATTTGTCCATTTTTCTTGTAAAATATTTGATTTTATCCATTTCTTTGTATTATCTTTGCAGCAAAGAAATAAAAACAAGCAAAAAATCATCTCATATTATTCGATACTGCAATTTATTTTTCACTTTTAATTATAAAATACAATGAATGCTCAAAAAGTATTAAGTGATTTAAAAAGACGATTCCCCAACGAGCCCGAATACCATCAGGCCGTTGCCGAAGTGTTAGGAACTATTGAGGAGGCCTACAACGAGCACCCCGAGTTCGACCGATACAACCTGATCGAGAGACTTTGCATTCCTGATCGTATTTTCTCATTCCGAGTAACGTGGGTCGATGACAAAGGTCAAGTACAGACCAACATGGGTTACCGCATACAACACAACAACGCTATCGGCCCGTACAAAGGCGGTATCCGTTTTCACTCTTCGGTAAACCTTTCGATTCTGAAATTCCTCGCTTTCGAGCAAACATTCAAAAACTCATTGACCACACTCCCCATGGGTGGAGGTAAAGGAGGTTCGGATTTCAGCCCGCGCGGTAAATCCGATGCCGAAATCATGCGCTTCTGCCAGGCCTTCATTACCGAATTGTGGAGACACATCGGTCCTCAAACCGACGTTCCTGCCGGTGATATAGGTGTGGGCGGTCGCGAAGTGGGTTATATGTACGGCATGTACAAAAAACTGGCTCGGGAAAATACCGGAACGTTCACCGGAAAAGGCCTCGAATTCGGAGGTTCGCTCATTCGTCCCGAAGCGACCGGTTACGGAAACGTATATTTCCTGCTCGAAATGCTGAAAACCCGCAACATCGACATCAAAGGCAAAGTGGTTGCTGTTTCCGGTTCGGGTAACGTTGCACAATACACGGTAGAGAAACTGATCAGCCTCGGCGCGAAAGTCATCACTATGTCCGATAGCAATGGTTACATCTACGATCCCGACGGTATCGACGCCGAAAAACTGGCTTATATCTTCGAACTGAAAAACATTTACCGCGGCCGTATCCGCGAATACGCCGAAAAATACGGTTGTAAATATGTCGAAGGAGCCCGTCCTTGGAATGAAAAATGCGATATCGCCATGCCCTCGGCCACTCAGAACGAAATCGACGGCGACGATGCACGCGCTCTTCTTGCCAATGGCTGTTTCGCCGTATCGGAAGGCGCCAACATGCCCTCCACTCCCGAGGCCATCGAAGAGTTCCTCAAAGCCAAAATCCTCTACGCTCCGGGTAAGGCAGCCAATGCTGGCGGTGTTTCGGTAAGCGGATTGGAAATGACACAAAACTCTATAAAACTGAGCTGGACCAAAGAAGAAGTCGATGCCCGTCTGAAACAAATCATGTTCGATATTCATACACAATGTGTGAAATACGGAAAACAAGCCGACGGTTATGTCAACTATGTAAAAGGCGCCAACGTAGCCGGATTTATGAAAGTGGCCAAAGCCATGATGGCTCAGGGTATTCTCTAAGAATCGGCACTGTCCATAATCGCACAAAAGCCGCAAACGATGTTTGCGGCTTTTGTATTTTTCTTCTTTCCTCGAAAACTTCTGATTTTCTCTATTTTATCAAGACGGAATCAAAGAGTATCATTGCGGGAAGCATCGATGCACAACAAGGTAAACAGCAAAATGGTAAAGCCCCACAACGAAGAACCTCCATAACTAAAAAAGGGCAACGGAATACCGATAACCGGCAAAACTCCGATGACCATTCCTATATTGACCGCCAAATGAAAAAAGATGATTGCCGCTACACAATAACCATAAACACGTCCGAAAACCGAGCGTTGCCGTTCGGCAAGCTGTATGATACGCACCAACAACAGTCCGAAGAGAAGCAAAATACCTACTGTTCCCACAAAGCCCTGTTCCTCCCCGATCGTACAGAAAATAAAATCGGTATCTTGCTCGGGTACATAACGAAGTTTGGTCTGCGTTCCATTGAGAAAACCTTTCCCGGCAAAACCACCCGAACCGATCGCTATTTTCGACTGGTTGACATTATAGCCCACCCCCATAGGATCTTCGGTGATTCCCAAAGCCACCTCGATACGGGTACGCTGGTGCGGTTCAAGTACACGGGTAAACGCATAATCGACCGATTCCAAGAAAAAGCAAGACAACAAGGCAAATACAACAGCTATCCACAACCTACGTTCGAGAGTCTTGAAGTATAGCCCCGCCGCCGTCAAAACAGCGATGACAAGCAACGGCCAAGCGATATAAAGCAAATTGAATTCATGGAAATAATACGAAACAATCAACCCGATACCTTCGAAAACCAAAGTCGCCAACAAAGAGATATAGAAAAAACGAGAATTGCGCAAATAGGCCGATACCATATAAGCCAGCACCCATAGAATAAGCGTAAGGACTAACCATTCACCTACCGGCGTGGCAAGCCACTCGACCGAAGCAAACTTTACCGCCAATACAAAATAAACAATCGCACACAAAGCGGCAAAAAGGAAAAGACTGCTCATTCCCTCCCGATAAAGAATGCAGATAAGCGCCAGATAAACCAGTGCAGAACCGGTCTCCTGCTGCATGAGTATAAAAACGACCGGCAACAAAATAAGCGCACAAGCCTTGAAAAAACAGCCCGGCTTTTTCAAATCGAAATCATAATCATCGAGCATTTTGGCCAAAGCCAACGCCGTACCGTATTTGGCAAATTCGGCCGGTTGCAAATGCACGGGTCCCAATACGATCCAAGAATGGGAGCCTTTTATATCGGGCGCGACGAATATCGTAACGATCAATAAGACAATAAAAACAATGTACAACGGATAGGACAACGAAACGAATGTCCTCGGCTCGGTCATCAATATAAAGAAACCTATAACCAATGACAACAATATCCATAACAGCTGCTTTCCCGAACGTGTATCAAAACTGAATATCGTTGATGCCGCATCGAAATCGAAACTTGCCGCATAGATGCTTATCCAGCCGCAAAAGACAAGTACAAGGTAAAGTGCCACTGTGTACCAATCGAGCGAATACCATATATTATTCCTTCGCGACATCACCGTCCTCCTCTTCTTGTATCATTGTATTGGCATTTAGCATACGCTCTTCGAGCCATTTGCGCGAAGGAGCTATCTCGCCGGTCAAATACTTCTCCATCATCAGGCTGCCGATAGGGACTCCATAAGCCGCACCCCAGCCGGCATTCTCGACATACACGGCAACGGCGATGCGAGGATTTTCCCGGGGAGCGAATCCCATAAAAGCCGAATGGTCTTTTCCATGAGGATTCTGCGCCGTACCCGTTTTTCCACAAGCCTCTATCCCGGGAATTTCTCCGATACGGCAAGTACCTTGAATCATAGACATACGCATACCCGCTACAATCAATTCGTAATACGATGGATCTACTCCCGTGTAATGCGGACGAGAAAAGTCATCTCCCAAATAAGTATTCTCGACCGACCTGACGACATGCGGCGTAAAATAATACCCCCGATTAGCAATCGTCGCCGCCAAATTGGCTATCTGCAACGGTGTCGCCAACACCTCTCCCTGGCCGATAGAGACCGATATCACGGTTATTCCTTTCCAACCGTTGGCCCCGTATATTTTGCTGTAAAAATCGCTGTTCGGAATAAATCCCCTGCTCTCCCCGGGCAAATCGACTCCCAGCCGATACCCGTAACCCATATCGACGATATACTTTTTCCAAGTTTCAAAGGCAGCCCCCGTAGTGCCGTACTTATCGAGATTATCGATCATCGCCCTAAATGCATAACAAAAATAGGCATTGCAGGAAGTAGATATAGCCGGTACGAGCGATATGGGTGAAACATGGTCATGGCAAGCAACCTTGACACCCGATGAATAAAAACCGAGATGACAGGGATAAGTCGTATAAGGGGTAACAGCCTTCTCCTGCAAAAATATCAATCCTTGCGTGGGTTTAAACGTAGAACCGGGCGGATAAGCCGCCATAATAGCCCGGTCATAAAGCGGTTTATAGGGATTCTCGAAAAGTTGTGCGTAATTAAAGCCACGCTCCCGGCCTGTCAGTAAAGACGGTTTATAGGTAGGACTCGAAACCAACGCGAGTATCTCTCCCGTCGACGGCTCTATCGCCACGATAGCCCCGATTTTATTCTGCATCAGTTGTTCGCCATACTGTTGCAACTCCATATCGATCGCCAACGTAAGATTTTTTCCGGGAACGGCTTCGCGATCGAACGCTCCGTTTTCATAACGTCCCTTGATACGCCCATAAGCATTCCGCAAAAACACCTCTTGACCTTTCTCCCCACGCAGATATGTCTCATACGATTTCTCCACACCGAGATCTCCGGTGTAATCGCCCTGCATATAATAGCTATCGTTTTTCAGTTCTTGCGTAGATACCTCACGTATATTTCCCAGCACATTGGCTCCCGCATCGTAGGTATAACGACGAACCGACTGGTTCTGAATGAAAAAACCGGGATAACGGTACAGTTTTTCCTGCAACAAACCGTATTCCTCGACCGAGAGACGGGAAATGAAACGTTGCGGCGAATAAGAGGAATAGCCGGGATTGAGACGGCGATTGGACATATTGCGCCATCGCTCCCGATACTGGTCATAGGTAATACCCAACGTACGGCAAAGATCGAGCGTATCGAACGACTGTACCTCGCGGGGTATCACCATAAGGTCGTACGTAGGTTGGTTATCGACAACCAAACGCCCCTCCCGATCGTAAATAAGCCCACGGGAAGGATATTGTATTTTGGTAAGAATGGCATTATTATCGGCCAACTGATTGTACTCATTGTCGATAACTTGCAAGGCAAACAATTTTCCGATATAAAAGAGAATTATCAGAAGCATAAATCCCCCGATAATATATTTCCGCCGTTCGTAATTATAATTCTTTCTCACCGTTTCTTCTCTATCAGTAAATCGACAACCAACAAGACAAACACGGTAAGCAATGTACTACCCACAATGCGACCCGTCAACAGTAATGGGGAAAAGAACGAGAACGACTCGGCGCAAAACAGCACCGTACAAAAGACAAAAGTAAGAACAAACGTATAAAGCATATATCCCCAAAGTCCCAAAGAATCGAACGAAGGTACAAATGACTCTTCCCCTCTGTCTCTGTATTGTAAGCGAGCCAACAACGGATTGTGCAAAAATGCAACGGTAACCGACGCCAAAGCATAGACACCCAACGTATTGGTAAATACATCGATGAGAAGCCCAATGAAAAAAGAGACTGTCATCAAAAAATGAGGTTTGAGCCCCGAAGGTATCTTCAAAAACAGATATACGACGACAAAAGGAGTGGCGATACCCCAAAGAGCGATGCGGTTACACATAAGTATCTGCAACAAAATGACAAACACCGCACCGATGATACGCCACAACCGGTATTTACTCATAACGTTGTACCTCCTCTTCGATTTGTATTTGTTCCACGGATTTGCGATGATCGACGGCACGCACAAAATTCAATGAAGAAAAATCGGCGGCCAACCGTATGGTAAGAACATAAAAATTGTTCTTCTTTACCTTACGGGTATTTTCGACATATCCCACGACCAGCCCCTCGGGAAAAGCGCCCGAGTATCCGCTGGTAACAATCGTATCTCCGACATTCACGATCATATACTCGGGTAATTCCTCCAAGCCTGCATAATGGGCATTTTCTCCGTTCCACACCAACGAGCCAATATAATGCGTATTTTTAACCTTGCAGCTGATGCGCAAATTGGGATTGAGCAAAGACAACGCAACGGCATAACCCGACGAAGCCGACGAAACGACTCCCACCACGCCATTTTGGTCGACAAGACCCATTTCAGGGAACACTCCGTCCCGATTCCCTTTATCGATAGTGATATAATTATTCTTACGAGCAATACTGTTATTGATGACACGAGCAATAATCATATTCGTCGTATCACCGGTAACAGCCGGCACAGAGATACGAGACAGTGAATCTTCGGCCTGATACCGGGCAAGAGTATTACGCAGAACGGCAAGCTCGTTTTGGAGCTTACCGTTCTGAGCCAAGAGCTCGTTATTTGCTTTCTGCAATCCGAAATATCCGGTAATAGCACCCGAAAGGGAATAAAGGCTGCCGGCTACCCGACTGGCGGAACTGAAATAAACACTTTGCTGATAAGGATTGAAACCGAACAACAAAATGAGGCAAAGTGCCGCATAACAGAGATAAATAAAAACCGAGCTGTGCCGGACAAAAAATTGTATCAGTTTACGCATTGGGAATAGACTGTCCCGGTTATAACATTATCGCATCAAGAAAGAGAACTTGTCGACATTCTTCAAAGCGATTCCTGTACCGCGAGCGACCGCCAACAAAGGGTCTTCCGCCACATGAAAAGCGATACCGATCTTATCGGTGAGGCGCTTGTCGAGTCCGCGAAGAAGCGCACCTCCACCGGTCAGATAGATGCCGTTACGCACAATATCGGCGTACAATTCGGGAGGCGTGGTATCGAGAGCGCTCAATACGGCCGCTTCGATCTTGGATATCGATTTCTCTATGCAATGAGCGACATCCTGATAAGTTACCGGTAACTCCATAGGTAAAGACGTCATACGGTTGGGTCCATGTACGATATAATCCTCCGGGGGATTTTCCAGCTCGTTAAGTGCCGAACCCACATTGATTTTTATCAACTCGGCAGTACGCTCTCCCAACTTGATATTATACTGGCGGCCCATATATTCGCGAATATCTTCGTTGAATTCGTCTCCTGCCACACGTATCGATTTATTGGTAACGATACCGCCCAGCGATATAACGGCGATCTCGGTCGTACCGCCTCCTATATCGACAATCATATTGCCCTCGGGAGCTTCTACATCGATACCCACACCGATAGCGGCAGCCATCGGTTCATAAATCATATATACGTCCCGGCCACCCACATGCTCTGACGAGTCGCGCACGGCACGTATCTCCACCTCGGTACTTCCCGACGGGATACACACCACCATACGCAATGACGAAGAAAACAAAGTATTGCGCATAGAGACCATCTTCATCATGCCCCTCATCATCTGCTCGGCTGCATTGAAGTCGGCGATCACACCGTTTTGCAACGGACGTATCACACGAATATTTTCGGGAGCACGCCCGTACATGGCCTGCGCCTCATGCCCTACCGCTTTGAGTTTGCCCGTACGATTGTCGAGAGCAACCATAGAGGGAGCATCGACCACAATTTTATCGTTGTAAAGAATAATCGTATTGGCCGTACCCAAATCGATGGCTATTTCTTGGTTGAAAGAGAAAAATCCCATTGTTCTTCGTTGTAAAAATGATTAGTGTTTGAAGTGGCGGATACCAGTGAATACCATCGCGATACCGTTCTTGTTGCAATAGTCGATTGTCAAGTCGTCGCGTACCGAACCGCCGGGTTGAATCACCGTATCGATACCCTCTTTGTGAGCGATTTCCACGCAATCGGGGAAGGGGAAGAAAGCATCTGATGCCATGACAGCCCCTTTCAAATCGAAATTAAACGATTTGGCTTTTTCAATGGCGTGGCGCAAAGAATCTACCCGGGAGGTTTGTCCTACGCCGCTGGCATAAAGTTGTTTTCCCTTAGCAAGAACGATAGCATTGGACTTGCTGTGTTTCACTATTTTATTGGCAAACAGCAAATCTTCGATTTCTTCGGGCGTTACGGCCTTTTCGGTGATTTGTTTCAGTTCCTCGGCTTTTTCCTGATGCAAGTCTTTTTCCTGCATCAACACGCCGTTGAGCAAGGAACGGAATTGTATTGTGGCCTCGGGTGCTTTTTTCTGAACAAGCACGATACGATTTTTCTTCTGATAGAAAATATCGAGAGCAGCCGGCTCATAACCGGGAGCGATAATAACCTCGAAGAAAAGTTTATTTATCTCTTCGGCTGTAACGGCATCAATCACCGCATTGGTAACCAAAACACCGCCGAATGCCGAAACGGGATCTCCCGCCAAAGCGGCATTCCATGCTTCGAGCAACGTAGGACGCGATGCAATACCGCAGGCATTATTGTGTTTCAATATGGCAAAAGTCAACTCTGAAAACTCGGAGATAAGCGATACGGCTGCATCGATATCGAGCAGGTTGTTATACGAAATCTCTTTTCCGTGAAGTTGTTCGAACATTTCATTGAAATCTCCGAAAAAGAATCCTTTCTGATGCGGATTTTCTCCGTAACGCAACGGCTTTGAATCATCGCAAGCAGCCCGGAAAGCCGAATAATTACCACCGTCGAAATAATTGAAAATAGCGGTATCATATCCCGACGAAACGGCAAATGCCTCTTTGGCAAACCAATAACGATCTTCCAAAGAAGAGGCAGCGCCTTTTTCATTGAGCATATCCAAAAGCGGAGCATACTGCGCTTTGGAAGCAACAATAACGACGTCTTTGAAGTTCTTGGCAGCAGCCCGGATAAGAGAGATACCGCCTATATCGATTTTTTCGATGATGGCACTTTCGTCGGCGCCCGAAGCCACCGTTTCTTCAAACGGATAAAGATCGACAATGACAAGATCGATCTCGGGAATATCGTATTCGGCGATCTGTCGACGGTCGCCCTCTTCTTCCCGACGATTGAGTATACCGCCGAAGACCTTCGGGTGCAACGTTTTCACACGACCGCCCAGAATAGAGGGATAACCGGTGAGACTTTCGACACTGCGGCAAGGTATCCCCAACGACTCGATAAACGATTGTGTACCACCGGTCGAAATAAATTCCACGCCATCGGCATGCAATTTATTAATAATTTCGTCCAACCCGTCTTTGTGATAAACCGAAACTAATGCGGTTTTGATTTTTTTATTTTCAGCCATATCGTTTTGATTTTGTTCATTTTTTGGAGTTACAAAAATAGTAATTTTGCCGACAAACCACAAAGATTTTTCAGCACAAAAAAGCGTCATTTCTCTTTTTTTTCATTTCGACGCCATCAGAGTCTCAAAATATTGTAAAACAGCCCGAAAAAGAATCTCAAAGCAACCGCTTCGGCGACAATACCCGATAAAGGCGCATCTGACAGAGCCGGCAATCAAATTCGAGACGCAGCAACGTATCCCGATATTGCAGGAATAGCGGCTCTTTCCACACACTACCTCCCTGCGGACGAACGTTTTCCCTCGGACATCGCCCCCACTGCCTTTTCAGACAAAAACGGGTAAACATCAAGGCCACCCCCTCGACCGGTTCACATTCGTAAGCCGGTGCGATTTTCTTTACCCCGTGAGCCTGATAAAACGCCCGAGCCGACGCATTGGATACATTTCCCAAATAATCAAGCTCCGAAACCGGATATAAAGCCGATCCTTCTTCTCTGCGACGCGAGGGACGATAAGACAGCCTCCTGACCAACATCATTCTGTCTACGGTTTCGCGCCGTAAATCGGCCAATAAAGAAGCCGGCAGAAAATATTCCTTGCTACATAAAACGTCCACCGAACGAGCCTCAAAACAAGTATCACCCAAACGAGAAAGTTGCGCTTTCTGATTTTCGATCTGTGGCGTTCGGGCTTCCTCTTTTCCCCAATCCCGGGCGACGACCGCCGAACGGCCAGAGTTATCGGTAATCTTCAATGCAAACCCGTCCTGAATTTCATAGAGCCGCAAATCGACAGGAATACGGCGTTGCGCGCTTTTTTTCTGCAATGCCTGCTCAAACAACCGGTCATAATTACGGTAAAGCAATGTGCCCGACGATATATTCAATTTCTCGAACGGATAAACCACCGCATCTTCGACCCGATTCACGCGAAAGCCCTCGAACACCCCCTTTTTATTGAGGAAACAAAGTCCGTCGCCATTATGCAAAACCCCACTCCCCTGAATCTTCAAAACCGAACCGCGTACCTGAGCCACCCGTCCGACCGGTTCACCGAGAGACTTGGGCGTATCGGGCGACCCCATATCCTTATCGGGACGACCATCGAAAAAATACCGAGTAAAACCCCTGTTAAAACTCTTTTGCGGCATCGGCTCAAAAGACAACTCGACCCGTCCCGAAGAAGCGGCTCTATACTCTGGGCGACGCTCAAAAATTTCATCCAGACGCCGCCGATACCATGCCGTAACATTCTTCACATACGACAACTCTTTGAGTCGCCCTTCTATCTTCAAAGAAGTCGCACCGGCATCGAGCAAAGCCTCCAACCGATCGGTACGATTCATATCTTTAAGGGAAAGCAAATGCTTGTCGCGAATAAGCGGACGACGATCGGCATCGAGCAATGTATAGGGAAGACGGCAATACTGGGCACATTCCCCGCGATTGGCGCTTCGTCCCGAAAGAGCACGACTCAGATAACATTGTCCGCTATAACTGACACACAAAGCTCCATGCACAAAAACTTCCAACTCCACCGGCACCATCTCGGCAATGGTACGTATCTGCTCACCCGATAATTCCCGGGCCAGCACGACACGCGAAAACCCCGCATCGTAAAGGAAACGCACTTTTTCCACCGTACGATTATCGGTTTGCGTACTGGCATGAAGGGCAATAGGAGGTATATCGAGACGCAAGACACCCATATCCTGCACGATAAGCGCATCGACACCCACCCGATAAAGTTCGGCGATAAGCCGCTCAGCAAGTTTCAGTTCATCGTCATAAAGCAACGTATTCAAAGTAACATATACACGAGCCTCGTATCGATGTGCAAAATCGACCAATCGGGCAATATCGTTCACACTGTTTGCCGCCGCCGCTCTCGCACCGAAACAAGGACCGCCGATATACACGGCATCGGCCCCATGCAAAACAGCTTCGATACCTATATCGGCCGTCTTGGCGGGAGCCAACAATTCGATAGGGCGGGATACATTCATCGGATTTCTTCGATATTATAGGGAGTTTCCTGATAAACGTAGTAGTTGAGCCAGTTGGAAAACAACAAATTGGCATGTGCACGCCAACGCACCAACGCAGCCTCATCGGGATCATCGTTCCGAAAATAATTCTGCGGCATTTCGATAGGCAACCCTTTTGCCAAATCCCGACGATACTCGTTACCGAGCGTATCGGGTGCATATTCGGAATGCCCTGTAAGGAAAATTTCCCTGCCTCCGCGGGCTATGATGACAGCCGGCCCCGAAACCTCACCCTCGGCCATAATGGTCAACTCACGACACTTCCGCACATCTTCGGTACGTATCGCCGTATGCCGGCTATGCGGTATATAAAATTCATCGTCGAACCCACGAAACAACGGGGCCGTTTTTCCCACTTCGGAAATCTGATGAAGAAAAACGCCAAAAAGTTTTTTCTCCAACGGATATTTGGGAATACCGTAATAATGATACAACCCAGCCTGCGCCGCCCAACAAATATACATGGTCGACGTAACATGTGTCCGAGCCCAGTCGAATATAAAAGAGACTTCGTCCCAATAAGAAACCGCCTCAAAAGCCATCTGTTCGACGGGAGCTCCGGTAATAATCATTCCATCGTAACGTCGATCGCATATTTCCGAAAACTCTTTATAAAAAGCCCTCATGTGCTCGACCGGCGTATTTTTAGAAACATGACCGGAGATTTTCAGAAAATCGATTTCGAGCTGTAACGGAGTATTAGACAACAATCTTATAAGGTCGGTTTCGGTCGTTATCTTCAACGGCATGAGATTGAGGATAATAATACGCAGTGGCCGTATATCCTGAGCGGAAGCCCTCTGCGAATCCATGACAAATATATTTTCCGACTTCAATATTTCGACGGCCGGCAATTTCGACGGTATATTTAACGGCATATCTTTTTCTTTATAACCGCACAAAAGTACAATAAAAAAACAGAAGGACGAAATGCATCTAAGGGCAATAGTATAGTATACAAAAAATGCAAAATTCTTTTTAAACAGATAGCAAAAAGATTATCAAATAGACATTATTATTGACAAAATAGTTATATTTGTCCCCAAAAGAAGGACAAAGCAACAGTAAAAAAATGAACGTCGTCTTCGGCAAACATGCAATGAATTAAAATACAATAATATACAATAGAAAAAAAATGGCACTAATCATACCGAAACACTACACCCCGAAATTATTGCCCGAGACAACCGAGCAAGCCATCAAGGGGCTAAAAGAAAGTTTCCAACGGGCATTGGCAAAAAATCTGAATCTCCGCCGCGTTACAGCCCCTCTGTTCGTCCTTTCCGGCACAGGTATCAACGACGATCTCAACGGAACGGAACGCGCGGTAAAATTTCCCATAAAATGCATGGAAGACCGCCAAGCCGAGGTCGTTCACTCACTGGCAAAATGGAAGCGGCTGAAACTCGGAGCCTACCGCATCGCTCCGGGATACGGGCTATACACCGATATGAATGCAATCCGTTCCGATGAAGACCTCGACAATTTGCACTCTCTCTATGTCGACCAATGGGATTGGGAAAAAAGTATCACCGAGGCCGACCGCACTCTCGAATACCTGAAAGAAACCGTTCGCAAAATATATAAAGCACTGAAAGACACCGAGGCCGAGCTCTATGAAATCCACCCGCACATCACACCGATGCTTCCCGAGGAGATAGCATTCATACACTCGGAAGAATTATTGCAGATGTACCCGGGTCTTTCGCCCAAAGCCAGAGAATATGAAGCTGCCCGAAAATACGGAGCGATTTTCATCATCGGCATAGGCCGAGAATTATCGAACGGAGAACCCCACGACGGACGCGCCCCCGACTATGATGACTGGACAACGCAAAACTCGGACGGATATTTCGGTCTTAACGGAGATATTATTTTATGGAACAGTGTTCTGGAATGCCCGTTCGAAATTTCATCGATGGGAATCCGCGTAGATGAAAAGGCTTTACGCAAACAACTGGAAATATGCGGTTGCACCGACCGTCTGAATCTTGATTTCCACAAAGCCCTCCTACACGGCGATATGCCCCTTTCCATCGGTGGCGGCATCGGACAATCGCGTCTATGCATGTATTTGTTGCAAAAAGCCCATATCGGAGAGGTCCAGGCCAGCATCTGGCCCGAAGAACAGATTGCGGAATGTGCCCGCCACAATATATTTCTGCTTTGATACTAAGGATTTCTTAGGCATAAAAAAGGGAGACATCGAAATGCCTCCCTTTTCTGTGTTTTATCCTAAATTATTTACATGCCATATATGCACCAGCCATGGCTTTATATGCCATCAATCCGGCCTCGGATTTTTCGATTGTTACCATCTCGCCTTCTCCCGCATAAACACTTACATGATTGTCGTCAACAAAAGTCATGAATGTAACACCTTCAACGGCCCAAGAGTTTTCTTCGCTGTTATAGGTCAATTCTACTTTTTCCTGAGTAGCCTCATCGGTGATAACATATCCGTTTTGATTCGACTCTACCAGATAGTTGCCGTTCTCACCTTTGATATGCTTCACATTATCGGCCATAGGATTGCTACCTGTCCAAAATTCGATAGAGTTGATCACCAAAGCATCTGCAATAAGAGAAACTTCATAAACCGGCAAAATGCAGAAAGCCACAAATACAACCTCATTTACCCATTTTTCTCCTACGCCTTTATTCCACGAAAACAGTTTATTGGTCAAGCCAAAAGAACCGATACACGAGGAAAACATAAGACTTCCGCTCAAAAGTACGGCGGCAGCCACAACCAATTTCTTTTTCATAATATCATTTTTTTGAATTAGGTAATAATATGCAAATGTATATACATTTTCTTAGAATTCATAGAATATTCTACACTTTTTATACAAATTATCCTTTATCCGAAGGTAAAATACCTTGTTTCTGTAACCATCGCCACATGAGTGTCGGCCACAAATCATAATAAGAGAATGTAGGGCGACACCCCCAGCCATGTCCCCCTTCGGGGAAAATATACATCGACGAGGATATTCCTTTTTCTTTCATAACAGAATACATCTGTATACTGTTTGCCGGAGGTACACTTTTATCGTCATCGCTCAATAAAAAAAGTGCGGGCGGAGTATCTTCCGAAACCTGCAATTCATTGGAATATAGAGCAATTAAATCGGCATTATTCTTTTGATTGCCCAGTAAATTATCCCGAGAACCTTTGTGCGTATACTCCCCCATCGTTACGACCGGATAAAAAAGCAACATAAAATCGGGACGACATGTCGAGTCGCAGTGCGTACCGAGCGTCGACGCCAAATGCCCGCCGGCCGAAAACCCCGCGATACCCACTTTGCCGGGATCGATACCCCAATCGGCAGCATTCGCCCGCACGATACGCATCGATTCCTGAGCATCGGCAAGAGGCACGGCATGATGACCGTTAGGCAAACGATACTTCAATATGATACCCGCAACACCTTTCTCTGCAAGCATCCGGGCAAAAAGCACTCCCTCATGCTGCATGGCCTGACGAGCATATCCGCCACCGGGACAAATCACCACCGCGGCTCCGGTATTTTTTTCCGGGGTCGGTAAATACACAAAAAGTTCTGCCGTACGCGCATTCAGCACACGCCCTTCCTTAGTCATCTTCTCGTCGGCTGTTATACCATTATCTTCGGCCGGGCCGTCGGGCCAAACCTTAACAGTAAAGGGCTCTTGCGCCCACGATACCATGCTTACGGCCAACGCAGCCAGCAAACCCATCATTTTTCTTTTTATCATATCATCTTTTAGTTAATAGAATTTCCATATCAAAAAAATCTACTATTTTTGCCACAATAGATTTGCGAATATACAAAATTTCAAGTCATGATTAAACATATCGTCCTTTTTAAATTAAAAACCGACCTTTCTTCTGACGAGAAGAAAAGCATTGCGCAAAATTTCAAAAACGCGCTGGAATCCCTAAAAGGAAAAATCCCTTGCCTCTTATCCATAGAAGTAGGAGTAAACGAGAATGCGGAAGAATCTTACGATATAGCTCTGACGACCACATTCGAGACATTCGACGATCTGCACAACTACGCGCAGCACCCCGACCACGTGGCAGCGACACAAATCATCAAAGATGCCAAAGAATCGCGCGCTTGCGTCGACTATATCATTTGAAATACCCGCACCGTTCTATGAAACAAGAGAAAATCATTATCTACCAACTCTTACCGCGCCTTTTCGGGAATACGACAACAGACTGTGTATCCAACGGATCGATCGAAAAAAACGGCGTAGGAAAACTAAACGACATATCGCCCAAAGCCTTACGGGAAATAGCTCGTTTAGGCTGCACCCACATATGGTATACAGGTGTCATCGAACACGCCACACAAACCGACTACTCCCGATACGGAATCGCCACCGACAATCCTCATGTCGTCAAAGGCAAAGCAGGATCACCGTATGCCATAAAGGATTATTATGACATCGATCCCGACCTCGCCGTAAATGTTCCCGACCGTATGCAGGAATTCGAGGCACTCATAGAACGTACACATCAAAATAAATTGAAAGCGATTATCGACTTCGTACCCAATCACGTGGCACGCCAATACCGATCCGACGCCAAACCCGACGGTATCACGGACTTAGGCAGTCGCGACAACACGGCTCATGCATTTGATACGCACAACAATTTTTATTACATTCCAGGACAAGAATTTTCCCCGCATTTCGATATCGGAGAAGGAGCGACCCGGTACAACGAATTTCCTGCCAAAGCAACCGGGAACGACTGTTTTTCCCCCTCACCGGGACAAAACGATTGGTATGAAACCGTAAAATTGAACTACGGCGTCGATTACCTCAACTGCATGAAAAAAAATTTCGACCCGATACCTGACACTTGGGAAAAAATGAGAGATATTCTACTCTTTTGGGCCGGAAAAAACATCGATGGATTCCGATGCGACATGGCCGAGATGGTGCCGGTGGAATTCTGGGGTTGGGCCATACCTCAAATCAAACAACAATACCCATACTTGATTTTCATTGCCGAAGTATATAATCCCTGCGAATACCGCAACTACCTGCATAACGGACATTTCGACTACCTTTACGACAAAGTGGGGCTCTACGACCTTTTACGCAATATCGTAAACGGGCACGCTTCATCGCTGCAAATAAGCCATTGCTGGCAATCGCTCGAAGGCATCAATACCGATATGGTAAATTTTCTGGAAAACCACGACGAGCAACGTGTCGCCTCCCCTCAAAACGCCGGAGATCCGTTCAAAGCATATCCCGCCCTCATCGTATCGGCGATGATGAACAGGAATCCTTTTCTGCTTTATTTCGGCCAAGAGCTGGGAGAACCGGGCACCGATGCCGAAGGGTTCAGCGGATACGACGGCCGCACCACGATTTTCGATTATTGGAGCGTTCCTTCTATACGCAACTGGTACAACAACGGCCGATGCAACGATACCCTGCTCACCGACGATCAAAAGCGGCTGAGAGAAATGTACCGACAAGTTCTCACCCTCTGCAATAAAGAGGGGGCTCTGAGAGAAGGAGATTTTTTCGACCTGATGTATGTCAATTTCGACAACGAGCATTTCGATGCCAAGCACAATTACGCATTTTTAAGAAAGTATAAAAACGATCTTCTCCTCATAGCCGTCAATTTCAATGCATGGCCTGCCAATACCGAAATATGCATACCTCAACACGCCTTCGATTGTTGGAATATGATTCCCGGCGAATACGAATGCGAAGAGCTGCTAAGAGGAGAAAAAACCGCCAAAAACATTTCTCCCGACAGACCGTTCGAGACATCGATACATGCTTATGGCGCCGTCGCATGGAAATGCAAAATAAAGACGACCCGAATTAACACGAAAAAAAGCACCTTAACAGACATAAAATAACGATATTCTTGTTACCTTTGCCGGAGAATATCAAAAACCTTTCCAAGAAAGAAAAAAATGATCCAGAGACCGCCATTCAAGGTTTTCGCCGGAACAAATACTCGTTATCTGGCCGAAAAAATCTGTAACTCATTAGGTTGCGAATTAGGAAAAATGAACATTCAGCATTTTGCTGACGGTGAATTTTCGGTGTCTTTTGAAGAATCGATTCGCGGTTGCCAAGTATTTTTGATCCAATCGACTTATCCCAACGCCGACAATTTGATGGAGCTTCTCCTTATGATCGACGCTGCCAAACGCGCTTCGGCCGATTCGATTATCGCCGTAACCCCCTATTTCGGATGGGCACGGCAAGACCGTAAAGACAAACCCCGCGTATCGATCGCCGCCAAACTGATCGCCGACCTTCTGAGCGTGGCCGGTATCGACCGCCTCATTACAATGGACTTGCATGCCGATCAGATTCAGGGCTTCTTCAATGTTCCGGTCGATCACCTTTACGCATCGACCGTCTTCGGCGAATACATCAAATCACTCAAACTCAAAGACATGGTTATCGCATCACCCGATGTCGGCGGTTCAAAACGAGCAAACTCGTATGCCAAGTATTTCGGTGTACCCTTGGTATTATGTCATAAATCGAGAGCCAAAGCCAACGAAGTCGAGAGTATGACCGTCATCGGAGATGTCAAAGACAAAAACGTCATTCTCGTAGACGATATGGTCGATACCGCCGGAACAATCACCAAAGCTGCCGATCTGATGATAAGCAAAGGCGCTCTTTCTGTCCGCGCCATCGCCAGCCATGCCGTGATGTCCGACCCCGCAACATCGCGTGTTACAGAATCGAAAATGACTGAAATGATATTTACCGACAGTATTCCCTACTATAAAAACTGTCCCAAAGTACATATCATCAGTATCGCCGATATGTTTGCCGATACAATACGGCGCGTTTACGAAAACGAATCTATCAGTTCGCAATACATTATTTAAGCGACACTTCCTCTTATCTACACCGGCTTCGTTCTTTATTTTGAACGAAGCCGTTTTCTTTTTCTCAAAAAACTTATCGATATTTCAAAAGTTTTTCAAGTATAGATTGGCTGGCTATCAAAAAATACCTTACCTTTGCAACGTCAATTCACAAAAAGAAATTACAATTCGGGAAGTCTTTACGATTCAGAAGTACAATAAACCGCATTTTTGTCATTGGCAGAATTATACACATTTCAAAACCGCACAAATGAAAAAATTGCATCATACCTTTTTCCTCCTTTGCGGAATAGTAGCCGCATTTTCGACGACAAGTTGCATCAAAGACGAAAAAGCCAACGTAGAATGCGACATCGAAAACATTGTCGTCGCACAAGAAGACCTCATCACATATACCAAGATAGACCGAGACCGGGCCATTGTCTCGCTGAAACGGAAATCGGTAAATTTCGAAAGTGAAATAAATCCTACATACATCGTATCTGATGGGGCTACGTACACCATAGAAAACGAAACCGATAAAGATGCCGTACATATCGAGTACGTGAAAGTAACTTCGGAAGACAAACAATACAGCAAGACCTATACGGTATTATTCACCCCGACCGAAATACCGGCTCACTTCGGATTTGAATATTGGGCTGTCGACGGCAAATACGAAAAGTCTTACGAACACGGCATGACCATAACCAACGACGACGGGACATCGGAACATTATCCCGAGATCGACCTCTATCTTTGGGATAGCGGCAACCTCGGCTTTTCGGCCGTCGCCAGCGGAAAAGGGCCGAAAGAGTACCCGACATTTTCGACCGACGATGCTTACAGCGGCAGCAAAGCCGCCAAACTCGTTACCCGTAAGACCGGTACGTTAGGTGCGACTCTCAACAAACCCATCGCCGCAGGGAATATTTTTCTCGGAGAATTTTCGGGCAAAGGTATTAACTTGATGGCAGAACCTTTGAAAGCGACCCGCTTCGGCTATCCTTACGACAAGATACCGACTTCGTTCGATGTCTATTTCAAATACAAACGAGGCACTTACGCCCATACCGGCGAAGTATTCACGACTCGCGAAGGAACTCCCGACTTCTGCGCCATCTATGCCGTTTTCTTCGACAATGTAATAGCCAAAGAAGAAAATCCGCTCAACATACCCACTCTCGACGGCTCTAACGTATTCACCAGTTCATCGATTATCGCCATTGCCAATCTGCACACATGCGATAATGAAGAATACCGGAAGTGGGAAGGCGGAACCAACGGTGAATGGAAATTCATCAATATACCTTTCAAAGGCCAAAAAGAAGGTGTTGATTACCGTACTCTTATCGATCCCGAACGACTGAAAAAACAAGAATACAGTTTAGCGATCGTATGCTGTTCGAGCTATTACGGCGACTTTTTCGAAGGTGCCATCGACAGTGAGTTAACAATCGACGACTTCACGATTCATTACGAAGACGTCCCTGTACAGCCATAATCAAAAGATCTATGAAAAAACAATTTCTGTATATATTTCTCGCCGTATTCTCCATTGGGATTCCGGCACAAGCGATTACCAACCAAGACGTTGAAGAGGCTGCAACCTTAGCCGAAAAATACCAACAGCACAAGAAAGCCAAAGTATACGAATTCAGTGTAAAGGCAGGATTCAATATCGGGGGTACATCACCTATGGGACTACCGGCCGAAATAAGGCAAATCAACTCTTTCAGTCCCACACTGTCCCTATCGATCGGAGGCGATGTCATACGCTGGTTCTCGCCCAAATGGGGTGTCAACTTGGGGCTGCGCTTCGAGACAAAAGGTATGGAAACCGATGCTTCGGTAAAAAACTATGTCATCAAACTGCTGAATGACGGGAGCTATATCGAGGGTATCTATACCGGTGATGTCGTAACCAAAGTCAATAACCAATATCTGACGCTGCCCATTCAAGCCGCATACAAGGCCGGGAGCAGATGGAATCTGAAAGCCGGTGTATATGTATCGTTCCTGCTCCGGGGAAATTTCGACGGAGAAGCCAAAAACGGATATATGCGCACACACCCGACCGAGCCGAAACTCGAAACAGATGCACCCTATGATTTTTCGGCCGATACGAAACAATTCGACTGGGGACTCGACTTGGGTGCAGAATTCGTCGCCTACAAACATCTCTCCATTTATGCCGATCTGACATGGGGACTTACTCCAATTTTTCCGAACGACTTTACGGCCGTCGGGTTCAAAATGTATAACGTCTACCTCAATATCGGTTTCGCCTACGTTTTTTAAAAAATAAGAATCCCTCATTTCACTTATCGGCGGTCATCGGGATAAAGCAAATATTTGTTTCGCAACTCCTTGTAGGCCGCCAAATCTTTTTGCCATGAGACTCGTATATCGGCTTCGCTTTTCCCGTCGATAATCTCGTGGCGTACCCGGCTGCTCCCCATTAATTTATCGAAAAACGAAGGGCTGGAAAAAAATTCGGCTCCCTTCCCCGACCGATGGAAAAATTGCAACAAATACTTCAAAGACAAACCCTCGGGCGGGACGGAATCGCGTAGGTCTATCCCATAACACAATTTACCGCATTGTAACGGATTCTTATCATATCCGGGTAAAGATACGGGCTTGAATAGAAAAGTCCCGTATGTCGAATCGGGATAACCGACCACTTGAAAAGGCATATAAGTACCCCGACCTACACTCACCCGTGTAGCCTCGAAAAAGCACAATGAAGGATAGAATCGTATCGCCGTATCGTTCGGCAGATTGGGCGACGGTTTCACCGGCAATGAATACCGATCGCCATGCCGCCACCCGAGAAGAGGAATAACTGTCAGATCGAGCCGGGCCGTGCTACCCCAATCTTCCCCCTTTATCATACAGGCCAGCTCCCCCACCGTAAGACCATGCAAGACAGGTAGAGGTAAAATACCTACAAACGAACGTAACGAATCTTCAAGCACCGGACCATCGACATAATCGCAAGGATTCGGCCGGTCGAGGACCCACATGGATACACCCTGCTCGGCACATCCCTGCATGAGATAATACATGGTGGAAATATAGGTATAAAAACGAGCACCGACATCCTGAATGTCGAAAATCAAGACATCGATATCTTTCAGCTGTCGGCCCGAAGGTTTCTTATTCATACCATACAGCGAATAGATCGGCAATCCGGTACGCGCATCTCTACTATCCGACAATATTTCTCCGGCATCGGCCGTCCCCCTCAAACCATGTTCGGGAGCAAAAAGCGCGACAACATTTATCCCCCGGGCCAGAAGCGTATCGACAAGATGCACCGAAGAAGCCGACAACAAAGATGTTTGATTTACCGCCAGCGCAACCCGACACCCATCGAGATCGGCCAACCACTCTTCGAGACGATCGGCTCCTACTTGCACTTTACCGTCGGACATAACAGGCATGTAAACGATCCAACACAAAATCACAGACAAAACAAAGACTTTCATCGTACAGAATTTATATCGCCATAAAGGTAAAAAGAAAACAAGATTTCGTCCTCATCTTATCGAACAAATAGATAAAACCACAAGTAAAACATATAAAAGGATTACGATTCCGATAAATTTATTATCTTTGGCAATAAGCCACAACCGATACGCGGCATGTGATTTTATATCGTTTTGCCGATTACCGATAATATGGATATTATGAAACTCACGCTTGCCTTTTCCATCATATTTTTCTACGGGACGACGGTATGCGCCCTGAGTCAGGAACAATCGCCATCGATTCCCGCAAATCAGGAAACAATACCTAACGGACGGAAATATGTCCCCAAACAAGAAATCCCCTTCGAGCAAGCCATTATGGTATTGGGCTTTGAAAAAACCTTATCATCGAAAAAAGAATCGCTTCTCATACAAAACCGCACGCAAGAAACAGTTACCCGCATAAAACTGCGTATCGTGTATAAAACGCCTCAAAACGAAATGCTCGACTACCGCGAAATTTTTCTGGACAAAGAAATTTTACCCGGCATGACTAAAAAATTCTCAATCGACAGTTTCGACGAAAATCGCCAATATTACTATTATATGACCCCGCCGACCGGAAAAAGTATAGAATCGAGTTATCCATTTAAAATCACATTTACACTACTGCGATACGATATAGCCATAACCCGATAAGTGCCTGGTATGTCAATAAGAGGTTAGACTATTTTAACAAGGTTTACCGCACATGCGACAAACATTCCTCCCACTACATTGTTCTTATAAATAGCGAGACAGAGAAACTCCGTATCGTTAATAATCAATCAATTGTTTCACCAATTTTTCAGGAGGAAAATAACATGACACCTACCAAACAGCAAACACAAAGTTGGTTGCCGTCGATCTTCAATGACTTCTTCGGCAACGAGTGGATAACCAAAAACCGTTCGACCGTACCCGCCGTCAACATCATGGAAGACGAAAAGCGTTACACCGTAGAAGTAGCCGTTCCGGGATTAAAAAAGGAAGATATAAACGTACGCATCGACGATAATAGCCATCTGATTATTACGGTCGACACAAAAAAAGAGAAAGAAGAAGAGACTCAAAAAGGGAAATATATCCGTCGTGAATTTTCCTGCTCCCAATTCCGTCAAACTCTTTTACTGCCCGAAAATATCGATGAAGAAGAAATCGAGGCCAAACAAGAAAACGGACTGCTTACCATACACATTCCCAAAAAGAAAACGGTAGAGAACACGGAACCTAAAAAAATACAAATCAAATAATGTTCGAGGTTATCAAGGGAAAGGGTGCTTTCAAAATGAAAGTACCCTTTTATATTTTCATACGACACCATGTATAATTTTCTTCCTTGCGTCGGCGGGCCGAAAAGTAATAGTACAAATCCACCCACGGACGCGACCACTCATATAGCAAGACCTTCATGCCGAGAAGTGGCATATCCATCGTCCGTGCAAGGCGTTTATAAACCCATGTCTGCATGATTCCCCGCCACAACAACAGCAAAAGTACCGCCCCCCATACCGCAGGATACGACGGTTGTATCACCGACATGGCAACCAATGCCGCATAAAAAAGATATACCGACAGTTGTTCGAATGCAAACAAATATCGACGACTATGGCGAAGATATGGTGCCGTAAAACAATAACGCAATTTCGACATACGCCACAATGAAATAAAATCATCGGTACATACATCGACCCGGCTCTCGGGAGAAATTTCCACCCGGGTATTTTGGGGCGTAGCCACTTCATTGATAAATAAATCGTCATCGCCATAACGGAGATTCAAAGTACGGGAAAAACCTTTATGTCCGAAAAAAAGCGATTTTCGATACACGACATTCGTTCCCTCTCCCATATACGGATTGCCGCACAATGCACAAGACAAATAACGCAATGAAAAAAGCATGCGGTCATAAGCGGCATAACAAGCACCACGGGAAGAAGACATATCAAATCGCGTGTAACCCAAAACAATATCGACCCCATCGGAGAAGTGGCACATCATATTTCTCAACCAATATCGAGATGACGGGAGACATGTCGCATCGAGAACAACGACATAATCGTTTCTGACAGCTTTGAATCCCAATGTTATAGCCAATTTCCTACGACTCAATGCACAAGCATCGGAAGGGACATAGGTGGAATAAAGACGGGGATACCGCTCTGCATACAGATTCAAAATATCCCGAGTTTCATCGGTAGAAGCATCATCGACCACCACGACCTCGAAATCGGGATAATCTTGTTTGAAAAGTTCGGGCAAATTACGACGTAACGATACCGCATTCTCACAAGCATATACAATAAGAGAAACAGGCGGTAAAAATTCCTTTTTCCGAGTTTCGCTTTTCTCTGCATTTTTGCGACAGAACCGATACACCCTAAGGTAATACTTTACATCGATATAAGCGAGAAAAAGCAGCAAAGCGACGGCAACAGCGCCACAAACAATCACAGATACGGCAAGAGGTTGAGACAATAAACGTATAAAAGATTCAGAACTCATATCAATCGCATTTAACGCGACACAAAAATAGGCAATCTCCGTGAAGCGCCCAAATGGAACAGCCGTTTTAAATCCCCTCCCCCAAAAGATCAATAAACAAAAAAACGAGACACCCATACGAGAACAACATAGGTTTACTGCCACAACAAAAACAGATAAAAGCCGTTATCAAATATAAGAGTTATATTTTGCAGATAATGCACAAAGAGGTTATATTTGCAGCTTGAATATAGAAAAACACTACCGCTTCATGAAGAAAAAAGCCACATTTGCACTGCTGATACTTTCGGCTATTATTTTTCACTCGTGTAAATCATATAAGGACATCGCCTATGTACAAGGCTTGGAGTCGGGCGACATCGTCCCCTTGACCGAAAAAATCGCCACAACCATCAATACCAACGATGCATTGCTCATCACCGTATCGGCAGCCAATCCCGAAGCCGTCGCCGCCTACAATCCTCCTGTAACAAATTCCCTGAAACCGGGAGAAACCATGTTGTCGTCAAACCCATCGTTACAAAATTATCTTGTCGACCCCGATGGATATATCGACTTCCCTTCTTTGGGTCGTATCAAAGCTGCGGGACTTACTCGTTCCCAACTCGAACAATACATAAAAAAAGAATTGGAACCAATGGTAACCGACCCTATCGTGAAAGTCCAAATATTGACCAATAATATCACCGTACTGGGGGAAGTAACCGCTCCGGGAACATTCGAGATACCCAACGAACGACTCTCTTTGTTCGAAGCCTTAGGGCTGGCCAAAGACCTCACCATCTATGCCCGCCGCGATAATATTCTCATCACCCGGGAAACCGAAGACGGGAAACTGATGAGTATGCGGGTAGACCTTACAAAACCCGATGTATTTTCATCGCCGGGATTTTACCTCCAAAAAGGCGATGTCGTGTATGTGGAACCCAATGACTATCGTAAGTCCAACTCAAGCTACAATAGTAACAAACAGTTCAACGTCTCTATGATATCGACTATCATCAGCGGTGTCTCTGTTATCGCATCTCTTATCATTGCATTATTCGTTAAGTAATTACAGCACAATAGTCCAAGATATACGCATGGAAAATTTCAATAAAAACAGCGCACTGATAGACATCGACCTTTCGGGTCTGATCAAAAAATATCTCAAAAACTGGTACTTGTTTGCCATTTCCATTATTGCATGCGGGGTCATAACTTTCGCTTACGTCAAAATAAAGAAAGATATCTATCTAATAAAAGCCGACATACTCATCAGCGATGAAAATAGCGGGGGAGGAAGTATGCAATCGGCCATGCTCAAAAGCTTTTCATTCGGTAATCTCGTAGGGGGCGGAGGCAAAGTCGATGACGAAATCAACATGGTTTCGGCACATTCCACCTTGCGAGAAGTCGTAAAAGATTTGGGCCTGAATAAAAAATATATACTTCGACACAGCTTTTTCGACAAAGAAGACCTTTATAAAAACTATCCCATCGAAATATACGCCTCTCCTACGGTAGAAGATACTCTCAGCACAACCCTCAATTTTAAAGTCCGTATCGACGAAGCCGGCCACATTGTCGTAAAAGTCAATAAAGCACTCGAAGGCCACGAAAAAGTAGAAGGAAGTCGTTTTCCTCTTGTGGTACCGACCCAATATGGAGATTTCATTCTCAACTCCACACCACATTATGTGGCCGGAGAAAAGTTGGCAACCAATATCTCTATCTGCGGATATGACAAAGCTGCGGAAGACGTGAACACGCACACATTCATTTCGATTCCGGATAAAAAATCCAATCTTATCCATCTCGAAATCGAAGAAAGCGACATCGACCGGGGTAAAGACCTGCTCAACACCATCATACAAGTATACAACCAACGAGGTATTGACGAAAAAAACAAAGAGGCTGAAATTAAAGCCGGATTTATCGACGAACGTATTGACCTCGTCATGCGAGACCTCGCTCAAACCGAAAAACAAATCGAAGAATACAAAAAGAAAAACAATCTCACCGATATAGAGACCGAGGCTAAAATCATACTCGAACAAAATACGGTTTTGAAAGAAAAACAGATCGAGATCGAAGCCCAAAACCAAATGGTCGAAATCATCGAGAACTTTCTCCGACAAGAAAAAAATCGCTACTCCCTGATTCCGTTCAATCCCAGTCTATCGGACGAGGCGTCGGCAACAGCTATCCAGCAATACAATACCCTGGTATTGAAACGTATGGAAATCGCATTCTCGGCAAAAGGCGATAACAAATCATTGGCTATCCTCGATGAGCAAATCGACGCTACTCGCAACAATGTATTGAGTACGCTCAAGAGCATACGAGAAAGTTTGACGGTTTCCCAAAAAACGCTTCTCGACCAAGAAGACAAGTTCGGCGAACGCATCAAAAACATGCCTACGCAAGAGAGAGAATTTATCGACATGCAACGACAACAGCTCATCAAACAGGAATTGTTTCTCTTCTTATTACAAAAACGAGAAGAAAATGCACTGAATCAGTCGATGGCAACTCCCAAAAGTACAATCGTAAATGCAGCTTATAATCTGAGCGAACCTATCAGTACGCCCAAAATCATCACTTTATTCGTCGGTCTTCTCATAGGAGCGATATTGCCCATTATATATCTGTACCTCAAAGATTTATTGCGCACAAAATTCTCCAATCGAAACGAGCTCGAAGCCCTTACCTCACTTCCCGTCCTCGGAGAAATTTGTACGCATAAAAATAAAGACCATATCGTCATACGTGAAGGCGAAAACAGTTCTATCGCAGAGCTTTTCCGTCTGATTCGCAACAACATACAATTCGTCCTCAATAATAAAGACGAAAAAGTCATACTTGTTACATCGAGTATCAGCGGCGAAGGTAAATCCTTTATCAGCAGCAACCTCGCCATCTCCATGGCATTGCTCGGCAAACGGGTACTGCTCATCGGTATGGACATACGTAACCCGCAACTCGGAAGCTACCTGAACATACGCAGCCCGAAAGGATTGACCAATTATTTGGCAGATACGAGTGTGTCTATCTCAGACATTACGCTTTCCAGTGCTATACAGAAAGGCATGGATATTATTTTGGCCGGTCCCGTACCGCCTAACCCTTCGGAATTGCTATTAAGCAACCGTGTAGACGAGCTGTTCGGTCAACTGAGAGAAATCTATGATTACATCATCATAGACTCGGCACCGGTAAGCATGGTTGCCGATACATTCAGCCTTACCCGTATCGCCGATACCACCGTGTATGTATGTCGTGCCAACTACACCAAGAAAGAATACATACGCTATGTCAACCGTATTGCAGCTGAAAAACGCTTGGGTAAAGTCTCCATCATACTCAATGGGACCGAAGCGCAACAGGGCTACGGTTACGGTAAGAATGCAAAAAAGTAAGAATCGAGAATACATAAAAAGGTAAAAAATAATCTCGGCCATTGGGTGGCTGACACCTGTTAAGTAAAAGGTGCTTACACTTCTTTCGAGCGGATTTGTAATGTCCGCTCGGAATTCGGTCGAGAACCTTTTTCTTGTATTCATATGGGAATCATGCAGGTAAAGCCGGGGAAATCTTTATTTTATTTCTCCTAAAAAATTCAAGAATGACTACCGATATATATACACCAACTGTCAGACGCGATGATTCGGAGAGGGAGGTACTACACCTCTTTCCTAACGAACTTTTCTCGGCTTTCATCTTCTTGATCACCCTCAGTCTTTTGGGATTGGAATTTCCTCCTGCCTACCTTTTTCTTCCGGTTGTCCTTTTTACGACATTCTTGCGTAACCGCTACGACTTTCTCATACAGTTTACCCTGCTATGTGGAACTTTCGGATTTTATTCTGATGACGAAGCCTTTCCGTTCAAATGGATGGATATTGCCCTTCTTCTATCCATCATTACAATTGTCATTTATCGCCGAGATAAAACATTGAACAAATTATTACTGTTCACCGGCGGATATTTTGCTGTATTATTCCTCCTCGCCCTGACAAGTAGCGAATCGATAATGATACAGATACGACGCATGAGGGAATATTGGGGCATCATTTATTTTATGTTCCCTTTATTGATTTTTGCCCGAGAAGAATTCGATATTAAAATTTTCTATCGAAAAATTCTTACCTATGCTTTCATCATCGCCATCTTTTATATCATCGATAGCCTTATATTCGGTGGCAACATTTTGATACCCAGAACATTTTCATACTCAGGACTTTATTCCACCTACTACAAATTTTATTGTTACCCGGGTAGTTTTCCCCGTAAATATCCTCATGGGTTATTTATTTTAGCACTTTGTATTTTCCCTATATTAAAATTTTACTCTCTTCAGATTAAACATATCATAGTTTTTGCATTATCCCTCATTGTATGTCGTACATTCTCAGTCATAGGAGGCATCATACTTACAATGTTTTTCTTTATGGGGAACACCGTCAAAACTATCAAATACATAGCAATAGGAATAATCGTATTTATTGCTGGCTATTATATCGACGGTGCCATGGACGGACAATTACGTATACAACAATTGGTGCAGCAATTCGAGGTTTTAAAAAATCCTAATGACCCTGAACTATTGATCAAATTCGGAACCGGACGCATAGCTCAGATACTTCCTAAGCTCGATTATATGTTATCAACAGGAAAACAATATACCGGTTTCGGATTTCTTCATGACGACCTAACGACCAACAACCAATTTGTCATCACCAATGAATTTTACACAGACGTGACACAAAGTGAAGAAACCGTAGCCAGAGTTGAAGTAACACAAGTACAAACAATTCTTGATGCAGGACTCATAGGATTCTTGATACAAACATTTTACTATTTGGCCATCTATTTTTGGGTACTCCGTCCCTTACCATATAGCAAGTCTTATCTTATTGTACTTTTCTGCATCTCATTTTTCGGAATAGGAGGCTTTGCCGGCCTTATTTCCCGACAAGGGTTACTTTTATTGGGATTAACAACGGCTGCAATACTTCTATGTCAAAAACAACAAACCGAAAATATAAACAATACTTCAACATAAAAGATTATTATTGTGGTCATCATTTAGACATATAACATGCCTCTTATCCCATGAAAACATCATAGTATAATGAAAATAGTACATTGCATTTTTAGTTTTAATACCGGTGGCGCAGAGACAATGCTCATAGATATTGTAAATGAGCAAATAAAAACACAGGAAGTAACAGTTGTCATTGTAAACCATATATACCATAAAGAATTAATTGCTCAATTAGATAAAAAAATACGACTCATATTTATAGGCCGAAAGCCTCATAGCTATTCTATTCTACCTTTATTAAGGCTCAATTGGATTTTGTTCCGTCTCCACCCCGATATAATTCACCTGCATAATTATGCCATGTCAAGGATTATATTTCCACTCATGCCATCAAAGCTATTTTTAACGGTTCACGATCTACATATATCTCTGAAGTATGTCAAAGATAAAACCAATCTGATCGCCATATCAAACGCTGTAAAAGACGATATATCCTCAAAAGGGAACTATAAGATCTACACAATACCAAATGGAATTAATTTTGAACGTATAGAAAAACGTTCAAATTCTGGTATCCTCAATGAGAAATTCCGTATCGTACAAGTCGCAAACTTAATTATGAATAAAAAAGGGCAGGATATCCTTATCAATGCTATATCTATTTTAAAAAAACGTAACATTAAAAATATCGAAGTATCTTTTATCGGCACCGGCAACGACATACACATTCTCAAACAAATGGCTGATAACCTCGGCGTATCTGAACAAATTCACTTTTTAGGGTTAAAAGATCGCCAATATATATATAGTCATCTCAAAGAGTATGATCTAATGTGTCACCCGGCAAGATACGAAGGATTCGGCCTATGTATAGCAGAAGGTATAGCTGCAATGCTTCCCATATTAGTCTCCGACGAAGGAGGGCCCTATGAAATCATAAAACAAGGAAGATTGGGATATGCTTTCCAATCGGGGAATGCAGTAGATTGTGCAGATAAAATAGAATATATTCTCAAAAACTACAACGATGCCGTAAAACTTACTTTTCCTGCATATGAACACGCCATGCAACATTATTCCATAAAACGCATGGTGAAAAAATACACTCAATCATATAAAGACGCCAACAACAAATAACCTATTATTCAATAATTTATGATACCTAATACCATTTCAAAACGCGTATTAACAATGGGTGTCGACTACCACAATCCCAAAGGTGGTATCGCACAAGTCTTGTATGCATACTCTCAAATATTCGAAACATTTAGATTTATTCCTACGACCAATAGCAAAAACTTCTTTTCGAGACAAATGACAGGTATTATTGCTGCCTTAAAGCTTCTCAGTCTATTGCTTAGAAAAGAAATAAAAATAGTACATATTCATTGCGCCAGTGGGAAATCTTTTTACAGAAAGAGTTTATACATCTTTATTTGTCAATTCTTCAATGTAAAAATTCTTTGCCACATGCACAGTGGACACTTTGTTCACTTTATTCATAAATGCCCCAATTTTATTCGAAAAACACTCCTTCGATGCGATTCAATTATCGTATTGGGTCATTCATGGAAAAACTTCTACCAAAATATTGGCTGTCAGCATATCGATATTATCGACAACATAATATTGCCTCCACAAAAAATAGGAGAGAAAAAAGATGATGGACTTATGCACTTGATTTTTCTCGGTTCACTAACTCAACCTAAAGGTATTTATGATCTACTACAAGCTCTTGGAGAATATAAATCTTACTTATTAGGAAAAATCAAATTACATATCGGTGGATTGGGAGATTTACAAACATTCCAGCAGGAAATAGACCGATTAAAAATCCATGAAATGGTAGAATATCATGGATTTGTCTCCGATGAAGCCAAAAACAGACTCTTCACAATAGGCGATATATATATACTTCCGTCTTACTTCGAAGGTATGCCCATATCAATTCTTGAAGCTATGTCATATGGTATGCCCATCATTGCATCTCGGACTGGAGGTATTCCAGAAATAGTCATTCCCGGAAAAACCGGACAATTGATAACAGCCGGCCATATTGAAGAAATAGCAGAATCTATATTATGGTTTCTCGATCACCCCGAAGAAAAAAAAGAAATGGCCCACATAGCGCAAGAAAACAGCCAAAAATACCTACCACAAAATATCGAAAAAGAACTCACAGAATTGTATTCTCGATACCTATAATTATACCGGCTATTTTACGTTTCCATGTAAATAAACCTTCATTACACAACATATAGTAAATACCAAAGGAAATAAAACCGTTCCCATTGAATTTTTAATAACAAGGAGTTGCCATATAGAAACTTATTGTGTAATTTTGGGGGATATGAAATATATCGATTTCTATCGAAAAAACAGGTGGGAAAAGAGGAGATATAAAATAAGCTATTTTTCGGAAAATAGAAATACCTTGATTCTTCCTCCTCTCATAATGATAACCTTTACCATAAAAACACGACCTAATGAAAAAATTTTCGCTCAACGGAATAGAAGTCTTCCCTTTTGCTTCCGAAGAACAAATATTGGATCATATAGACAAAAACAAAGGTATTTTAGTCGCGATAAATGCCGAGAAAACAATCAAAGCATCTGACCGTCTGCGGGAAATCATCAACCTCAATATCGGTTACTGCGACGGAATGGGTGCCGTAAAAGCGGCCCTAAAAAAAGGATATAAAGATGCGATCAGAATTCCGGGTTGCGAATTGTGGCTAAAAATCATCGCACGCCACCCATCTTCATCGTACTACCTAATAGGATCGACAGATGAAGTAATTACGGCAACCGCCGAAAAATTGAAAAAAACATTTCCCGACATAAACATTACAGGGTTTCGAAACGGTTTTATTAAAAATGCCATCGAAAAAGAGCAGTTAAAGAACGATATTGTAAATAAAAAGCCCGACTTTGTGTTCGTAGCAATGGGTTCTCCCCGGCAAGAATACCTGATGGAAGAATTGCAAGAGGTGCACCAGGCCGTTTATCAAGGTTTAGGGGGAAGTTTTGACTTGTATGTAGGCAACTTCAAACGAGCCCCTAAATTATTACAGCAAATAAACTGCGAATGGTTATGGAGATTTGCCGCACAACCGGCACGAATAAATCGTATAGGCCCTTATATAAAATTCGCCTATCTACTCTATACCAACAAGTTATAGCCGCCTCAAAACCATAAAAACCGGAATCCATGAAAGGTATCAATCCCCGACAAATAAATTCTTAATCATATTTATAAGTCCAATTTTATAGGTATATATACAAACATATCACTAACTTTGTAGCGAAAATTCACCACTCCATTATCTTGAATATATCAAAAAGAGAATCTTCACTATGAAACTAAACAAGCAGTACACCTCCTATATTCTTTTTATTTTGGGCGCTTTATTGCTGGCTATCGGATTCTCAAGTTGTGCAAAGAGTGAAGGAGATAAGCTGTACGGACGCTGGCAATTCCGATATTGCGAGTACCCCGACGGCGGGACATTTGCCAACGACTCGATATTCTACTGTTTCGATCGCGGTGTTTTCGAGCTGCAAAAACGCTCCAAAGGAAACGGAAGTGCCCGTTTGCATGGGTTGTATACCACAGCGGACGATTCTTTATCGATAAATTTTCCCACGGTAAGCCAGTTCGACCTACAAGATCCACCCTACCATTTCGGTGAGAAAAACAGTAAGGGTTACCGCATCGATGAAGTATCCCGAAAAAATCTTGTCCTCTCCTGCCGGGATACATTGTACCACTTTCATAAATTTTAGCCGCCATGTCTTCATTCCGCAACTTATTTCTTGCCACTTTTTTACTGGCGGTCTCTTCGATCGGGGGAAGCGCACAAAAAATGCGCCTCGACTATAAAGTCGAAGCCAACATCATTGCCGGAGGTGGCGAATACACCCCGTTTTATCTGATGAACAACCGGGGAGGAACCGTATCTTTTACACCCAATACAGGATATTTGCGGGCAGCTGTCATGAAAGACATCGACACAACCCGGCGTTTTTCTTACGGTTTCGGTCTCGACGCCATGGCCTCTTACAACGACGATGTGCCGGCCTACATACAACAGGCTTATGCCTCGCTGCGATTCCTTGCTCTCGGTCTCACGGTAGGCAGTCAGGAAGAATACTCGCTGTTGTGGGACAAGGCTTTGAGCAGTGGAGGTTGGGTATGGAGCGGCAACAGCCGTCCCATACCGCAAGTACGTATTGGTATTCCCGAATTTGTTAATTTTCCATGGACGCACGGAACGGTACAGGTCAAAGGTGAAATCGCTTACGGACGATTTGTCGATGACAAGTACCAACGGCATACTCACGGGGCAAAAGAAAACTATACGACCGGATTGTTGTATCATCGCAAAAATTTATTGCTCCGCTTCGGAAAGACGAACAAACGTTTTTACGGCATAGTCGGAATCGACATGGCCGCCCAATTCGGAGGGAAAACCTATAAAGGGAATAAACTCGTTCTCGATTTTCCTTCCGACATCAAACAATATTTCAAAGTATTTGTACCCCTTTCAGGCGGGGAAAATTCTCCGGGTATAGACCAAGTAAACGTTACGGGAAACCATTTGGGCTCATATCTTTTTGCCATAGGAACAAGACAGAAAAATTGGGAAGGCCGCATTTACTATGAACACCCGTTCGATGACCATTCGGGTATGATATTCCGGAACAAAGCCGACGGTCTTTGGGGTATCGAATACCGTAGCAAGGTTCCCCATGCCGTCGTAAGCGGTATTGTCGTGGAGTTTCTCGAAACCAGAGACCAAAGTGGGCCGTTCCTATGGGACAAAACCCAGCAAATACCTATACAGGTAAGTGCCGGCGACTGGTACTACGGGCACGTGGTATATAACGGGTGGGTACACCGCGGGCATACGATAGGTAATCCGCTCATAATTTCACCCGGATACAATACCGACGGTTATTTGGGATTCAAAAGCTCTCGTGTCGAAGCCTTGCATATAGGTATCGACGGTCATATCACACCGGAATTTGATTATCGTTTTCTGGCTTCATTGCAACGCGGTTGGGGGACACCTTATTTTCCCTATATAAAAATAGAAAAAGAATTCTCGGGTATGCTCGAAGTCAATTATGCTCCGAGACAATTACAAGGATGGAAATTCGGATTAAGCATGGCTGTCGATGCAGGAACACTCGTCGATAACAACTGGGCCATACAACTTGGCATATGCAAATCGGGACGCATACTGTAATTCTACATAAAGGCCATACAAAAAGAAAACGGGCAAAACCATAGGTTTTGCCCGTTTTCTTTATAAAGGAAGAAATACTTATTTCTGTTTGTTCTGCATGTGCTTTGCGTAACGGCTCATGAACTTGTCTACGCGACCAGCCGTATCGACCAATTTCTGCTTTCCGGTAAAGAAAGGGTGAGAAGAACTGGTGATTTCGAGTTTTACCAACGGATAGGTCTCACCGTCAACCTCGATAGTATCTTTCGCTGCTATCGTAGAACGGGTAATAAAAATTTCATCGTTCGACATATCTTTGAATACGACCGGACGATAATTCTCGGGGTGAATTCCTTTTTTCATTGTATATCTTTTTTATATTTACAAATCAAAGCACGGTGGTAAAACGTGCATCTTTTATAATGGCTTGCAAATGTACGCATAACTTTTGATTTACAAAAATATTTCTTTCCCTTTTTACAAAATCCGATAGCCACCTTTCTCTATCCGTTACACAAAAGATACACAACAAACGCGCCTTTACCCCTAAAAATGGCAATACACCTTGACTTTGCTTTCATCGGTTATCCCACATATCCTTTCTGCCGACAAAAACAGTGTGCTTACACAGCTTGAATAAATTTGCTTCGACATTCCATTTGCACTATCTTTGTCGATCAATCATTCTATACAAAAAATTCTTTCGGGTCTTCAAGAACTCGAACAGACAACCGCTAAAAAGATATTCCCTATGAAATGGTTCCATAAAGAGAAAGCTCCGAGTACGCTGTTCTATAATACCGACCTGCATGCCCACGTATTACCAGGTATCGATGACGGCTCTCAAAACCCAGAATCGTCAATAGCCCTCCTCAAAGCTCTACAATCATGGGGTATCAAGCAGATCTTCGCCACTCCCCATGTTATTGCCGATACGTATGAGAATACAAAGGAAAGCATCGATGCCGCCTACAATATACTCGAAGAAAGAATGCTTCAAGAAGGCATCGAGATAAAAATCCGTTACTCGGCCGAATATCGTATGGACGAGCATTTCAGAGACCTTCTCAAAGAAGGAGAGTCGGCATTTATACCATTGCCGGGACAACGGCTCTTGGTAGAGAATTCTTTCATGCAAGCCCCCATCGACCTCGACGAAATACTTTTCCAACTGATGCTGAAAGGCTTTCAACCGGTCTTGGCTCACCCCGAACGGTATCGATATTATCACGCACATAAAGAAATATACCGACATCTGCACAACAACGGTTGCCATTTTCAGGTCAATCTACTCTCTTTGGCCGGTTATTATGGCAAAGAAATAAAAGAGATTGCATGGTGGTTGTGCAAGAACGAAATGATCGAATTTCTGGGTAGTGATTTGCATAACCTCGATCAAGCCCGGGCCATCGGCGAATGGCTCGCTACCAAAGAGTATCACAAGGCGGCCGAGATGCTGGCCACAATACAAAACGACCAACTGGCTACGTACTGAATCTCCATAAAAAAGAAATGCCTCTCCTATCTCTATCATAGGGAGGCATTTCTTTTTTTATCCTTCTCCGAAACAAGCCCTCATCAGAAAGGCAGGTCATCGGTCTGAGCATTGGGCTCGAAATCGGCAGGGGGCGGAGGAACAGAACCTTCACCATGAGCCGGAGCAGAGGCTTGCACTTTTTCTATTTTCCATGCCCGCACATCGGTGTACCAACGACCTTTTGCTTCACGGCTCTCCAAGTCAAAACTTACCACAACCTCATCGCCCACAGAAACGGGATATTGCTCGATACGATTTCCGCTTACCTGAAAACAAACTTTACGCGGATACTGCTCCTGCGTCTCCAATACATATTCCTGTTTTTTCCACTCTTTTCCACTCACTTGGCCGATACCGCTTTGCAACGGCATGACATGAATGATACGGCCTTTAATTTCCATACGAAATAACAATTATAAGATTTATCTCAACAAAGATAGAAATATTTCGATTAGAAACGAACGCAATTTTCTTAAAAAGATAAACGAAGAAATAGAATATATCTAAAATTCTCGATTAAATCTACGAAACTTATTCTCTATATCGAAATTCGATTTATCTTTGCATATAAAGAATTTGCATAAAAATATACATGAAAGAAAACCAAGATTTGATACAAACCATCATCGAAGGAATACAAGAAAAGAAAGGTAAACAAATCGTTACCGCAGACCTCTCGGAAATAGAGTCGTCTTCGGCTCAATATTTTATCATTTGTCAGGGAGGATCGCCGGCACAAGTAGCAGCTATCGCCGACTCGGTAAGAGAAACGACATTGCAAAAAATCGGTGTAAAACCGTTTAACTACGACGGATACAAAAACGCGCAATGGATTGTTATCGATTACGGTCATATCTATGTACATATCTTCCAACCCGAACCGAGGAAATATTATAATCTCGAAGAGCTGTGGAGTGATGCCAAATTGACAGCTTTGCCCGACGTGGAATGATTTTTGTACAACATCGACAAAACAAAATTTTAACCCCACATTCATATTTTTATGGGAAACAACAACCCGCAAGGAGGAAATAAAAAAACATTCCGGTTCAACCTATACTGGATGTACGCCCTTATAGCACTCTCTCTGATAGGTGTTTATTATATGAACGACGGTTCTTCGTCGAAAGAAGTTACATGGTCGGAATTTGAACAAATTGCCCGCGACGGAGGTATCAAACAGATCACCGTCTACACCAACAAAGATTATTTAGAAGCTTTCCTTTCCGACTCCACTGCACAGAAAGTATTCGGTACGGGCGACAACCAAAAGTTGGGTCGCTCACCCAAACTATACGTAAATATACCCGATGCAGCCACATTCAATCAAGAAGTAAGCAAGTGGAAAGAAGAATCGGGTTTCAGTACGCAAATCAAGTATGAAAAAAGCAGTGATTTCGGCGATATGTTCTGGTCTTTCGGCCCGATCATTTTACTGTTCGTCTTCTGGTTTATCATCATGCGTCGTATGTCAAACGGCGGCGGAGGTAACGGCGGAGTATTCAATGTAGGGAAAGCCAAAGCTCAACTATTCGATAAAGAAGGCGCGACAAAAGTTTCATTCAAAGATGTAGCAGGACTCTCCGAAGCCAAACAGGAAGTGGAGGAAATCGTCGAATTCCTCCGTAATCCCAAACGATACAACGAATTAGGCGGAAAAATTCCGAAAGGAGCTTTGCTGGTAGGCCCTCCGGGAACCGGTAAGACGTTGTTGGCCAAGGCTGTTGCAGGAGAAGCAAACGTACCGTTTTTCTCCATGTCGGGATCGGACTTCGTCGAAATGTTCGTCGGCGTAGGTGCTTCCAGAGTACGGGATCTTTTCCGTCAAGCCAAAGAAAAAGCCCCTTGTATCATCTTCATCGACGAAATCGATGCTGTCGGCCGTGCCCGTGGACGTAACCCGAACATGGGATCGAATGACGAACGGGAAAATACATTGAACCAACTTCTTACCGAAATGGACGGTTTCGGCACCAACAGCGGTATTATCGTATTGGCAGCAACCAACCGGGCCGATATTCTCGACAAAGCCCTGCTTCGTGCCGGACGTTTCGACCGCCAAATTTATGTAGAATTACCCGACTTGAACGACCGGAAAGAGATTTTTAAAGTACACCTTCGCGGAGTAAAAATCGATGATTCGGTCGATACAGATCTGCTGGCCCGACAAACTCCGGGCTTCTCGGGTGCCGACATTGCCAACGTATGCAACGAAGCCGCCCTCATTGCCGCCCGCAAACGGAAACAATGGGTACAAAAACAAGATTTCATGGACGCAGTAGACCGCATCATCGGAGGTCTCGAAAAACGGACCAAAATCACAACCGCCGAAGAAAAACGAGCTATCGCCATACATGAGGCGGGACACGCCTCACTGAGCTGGTTCCTGCAATATGCCAACCCGCTTGTAAAAGTAACTATCGTACCTCGCGGAAAAGCCCTCGGTGCTGCATGGTATCTCCCCGAAGAAAGACAGATCACCCCCAAAGAAGCTATGCTCGACGAGATGTGTGCAACACTGGGAGGACGAGCTGCCGAAGAGCTTTTCATTGGCAGCATCTCGACCGGAGCCGCCAACGACCTCGAACGGGTTACCAAGCAGGCTTACGCTATCGTCGCCTACTTCGGTATGAGCAACGAACTTCCTAATCTCTCGTACTATGATTCCACGGGACAAGAATACGGTTTTACCAAACCTTATAGCGAAGAAACCGCCCGTATCATAGACAAAGAGGTGAGCCGAATCATTACCGAACAATACGAACGCGCGAAGAAAATCCTCCTCGAACATGCCGAGGGTCATGCACAACTCGCCCAAGTACTCATCGACCGCGAAGTAATCTTCACAGAAGATGTGGAACAAATTTTCGGAAAACGCCCGTGGGCTTCTCGCAGTGAAGAAATATTGAGAGTCAATGAACAAGCTCAAAAAGAAGAAAAAGAGAAAAACAACGAGAATGTGAACGAGAACAACTCTTCTATTTCAGGGAAAGAGCGGGTCGACAACCATGAGGTTGCAGAAAACGAGTCTCCTCAAAATGAAGAGAGCAAAACTCTTTCAGATCCGGAAAAAACAAACGAACCTAACGATAAAGTGCAATAACAGCTATTACCGCAGCCTACCAACAGGGTAAGCTGCGGTTTTTTATAGCATTCCTCAAACAGAACATCATGAAAAATCTCATCACACGGTCTATCACCGGAATTTTATTCGTTGCCGTCATTTTAGGTGCTATCTGGTACAGTCAGGAATCATTTAGAGGACTCATTCTTATCACCACGATTCTGTGCTTGCTGGAATTTTACCGACTTGTCAACGAAAACACAAGCCGATGGATACTTTACAGCGACATTCTCGGCGGTACTTATTTGGTAGGAATACTATTCCTTATCCCCAATCTGCAAAGCGGGCTGCCTGCCATTTACATATTCATTCCCTATCTTATCTATCTGCTCTACTCGTTCATTATACGGCTTTACCTCAAAGAAGAAAATCCGATTACATCGTGGGGACACTCGTTTCTCGGACAGGTATATATTGCATTGCCATTGGGATTGCTCAGCTTCATCGCTTATCCGCCTCTCGCCACAGAATATCTGCTGATGCCCTACAATGCCCTCTTGGTCATTGCCTTTTTCTCTTTTATATGGATAAACGATACCGGAGCATATATTGTAGGTTGTACCATCGGAAAACACCGTCTCTTCGAACGTATTTCGCCGAAAAAATCATGGGAAGGATTTTTCGGCGGACTCGCTTTCTCCTTACTCTTAGGATGGGTATGGTCGACACAATGTTCTTTCCTCAATATGGGACAATGGATAGGATTGAGTGCTGTTGTATCGATTTTCTCGACATGGGGCGACCTCTGCGAATCACTACTGAAACGGACACTGAATGTCAAAGATTCTGGTAACATATTACCGGGACACGGCGGATTGCTCGACCGCCTCGACAGCGTATTTCTCGCTTCTCCGGCAACGGTCATCTACCTCTATCTGCTTATTTCCTGACAGCAAGAGAAATCTCATACAAAAAATCCCGAACTTCGACTCCAAACACAACAAAAACAAGTATTCCTCGCCTCCGTTCCTTCATTTCTACCGAATACTTTTACGACAGTTCGGTGATAATTAACACATCAAGACCGACATAGCGTATTGTCTTGATGCTATTTCTACCGGGAAAGAAAATGGATACATATAGAACAAATCATAGAAACTTTATTTTATTCATGTGATGTTTCCCACATACCCCAACCCACCACGCCATAGGACAAAGAAAGAGGGCTACATCTAAGATGCAGCCCTCTTGATATATGAATCGGAAATTCTTACTTTGCAAGAACTTCGTTTACTTTATCATTGGGTACCATTTCTTCTTGGAACACATAAGCTCCGGTCTTGGGCGATTTCACAACTTTGATCACCTTAGAATAGGTACGACCCTCACCTTTTTGAATAGATGCGACGGTTTTCTTTGCCATGAGTTCTTATTATTTAATTTCTTTGTGAATGGTTACTTTTCTCAAAATGGGGTTGTACTTTTTCAACTCCAAACGCTCAGTGGTATTTTTTCTGTTTTTGGTGGTAATATAACGCGACATTCCGGGCAGACCACTATTCTTCTGCTCTGTGCATTCGAGAATTACTTGTACTCTATTACCTTTTGCTTTCTTTGCCATGTTCTGGTCCTCTTAAATTTAAGCGTTCAAATAACCTTTGCTGGCTGCCTGTTTGAGAGCTGCGTCCAATCCCACCTTATTAATGGTACGGAGACCAGCAGCCGAAATACGTAAGTTGATCCAGCAATCTTGTTCTACCCAATAGAACTTCTTCGTAAATAAATTGACGTTAAATCTTCTTTTGGTACGTCTTTTCGAGTGGGATACATTATTGCCAACCATGGCTTTTTTTCCCGTAATTTGACAAATCTTCGACATCTCTGTATCTATTTTTTTATTATTTTCAAGGGGGTGTTTACAAAACAGAGTGCAAAGTAAGCGATTTTGAAAATACCCTCCAAATTTTCTTTGTAATTTCTTTCAAATAAATTGTTTTTTTGCCGATTAAATCGAAAGAGAAATCCGGTTCAAGAAGTCAACAGATCAATCATTTGCAAAAGAGCCGAGTGAGTAAATCGTTCGATATTACGTTCCCGTTGCGTACCAGCCATCACCATCTTCGACACGACATTTTCACCACAAGCAACAGCAACAGCTACCGTACCCACAGGCTTTCCCGGAGTAGCTCCATCGGGGCCGGCGATTCCCGAGGTAGCGATTGCACAATCGGTATGCAACGCATGCCGTACACCCCGAACCATCTCCTCTACAACCGGAAGACTTACCACGCCGTTCTGCTCTATCGTTTCGGAAGAAACTCCCAGCAATGAAGTTTTCACATCGTTGGCATACGACACGATACTTCCTCTATAATAGGCCGAACAACCCGGGACAAGAGTAAGTTCATGTGCGATATTTCCACCGGTACAACTCTCGGCTGTCGCAATCGTCAGATTCCGTTCCCGCAATATATTTCCCAACGCCCCCGCCAAAGACACATCTTCCCTACAAAAAACATGGGAGCCCAACAAGGCTGTCAACTTCTCGAACTGTATTTCAAGGCCGGACGAAACCTCGGCATCATCTAATCCCGTCGCCGTAAGGCGAAGACGTATTACACCGGGTTTCGGCAGATAGGCCAAATGGATATACGGCGGCAGCTCATTCTCAAAATCGGCAAGGACAATCGCCAATCCCGACTCGGTATACCCCTTGACCAAACATGTAGCATGACGAACCGAAGAATGGTCGTTGAAACGACTCCGCAAGCGCGGCAACACTTCATGAGAAACGGCATACTGCATCTCGGAAGGAACACCGGGCATAGATACGAGGACCTTATCGTCCCGATCAAACCACATGACCGGTGCCGTTCCCACCGGATTGTATATAACGGTACACGCATCGGGCACCAATGCTTGATCGCGTGTAAGTTCATTCATCGTAAAACCTTTACGGGCAAACCGTTCCTCATTCATCTCCTGCACTTTCTCATCGCGATGCAAGGAGCACCCGTAAAGTTCGCAAAGGGTCTTTTTTGTAATATCGTCTTTGGTAGGGCCCAAACCGCCCGTCATCAAAACAACCGGTACCCGCGTAAAAGCATCGAGAACCGCTTTTTTTATCTCGTCCTTTCGATCCCTGACCACCGTAACTTCGGTCAGTTCCCACCCCATAAGGTTCAACTGGCGGGCAATCCAACCCGAATTGGTATCGGTAACCTGCCCTATAAGCAACTCGTCTCCTACGGCTATAATTTCTACATTCATAGTTATCTTTTTACAATTCCACCCGGGCGAACGGAGGAAGGTCTATCGAACAGAAATCTTTATCCATGTACTTGTAATATCCCGTAATAGCGACCATAGCCGCATTATCGGTCGTAAACGAAAATCGGGGCAAATAAATGTTCCACCCGTAACGGGCGGCATGTTCCTGAAAAGCTCCCCGTACAGCCGAATTGGCCGATACACCTCCGGCCACGGCAACTTCCCGTATACCGGTATCTTTTACCGCCCGACGTAACTTATCCATCAATATATCGACGATTGTCGCCTGCAACGACGCACAAAGATCATTTTTACGCTGTTCTATAAAATCGGGATTTTGTTTCAGCTCATCTCGCAAAAGATAGAGAAAAGAAGTTTTCAATCCGCTGAAACTATAATCGTAACCCGGTATATGCGGTTTGCTGAAATGGAAGGCTTTCGGATCTCCCTCTTTGGACAGACGGTCCACAACAGGGCCTCCGGGATAACCGAGTCCCATTACTTTCGCACATTTATCGAACGCCTCTCCCGCAGCATCATCGATTGTCTGACCTATCACCGTCATATTTTTGTAGCTGTCCACCCGTATGATTTGCGAGTTTCCGCCCGACACCAACAAGCAGATAAAAGGGAATGCCGGTTGGCGGTTTTCTTCGCCTTCCACTCGGATAAAATGGGCCATCACATGCGCCTGCAAATGATTTACATCGATCAACGGTATATCGAGCGCCGAGGCAAAACCCTTGGCAAAAGAGGTCCCGACCAATAACGAACCCATCAGCCCGGGGCCACGGGTAAAAGCCAATGCGTCGAGCGAAGATTTATCGATTCCGGCTCGTCGGATCGCTTCGGAAACGACCGGTATAATATTCTGCTGGTGCGCACGCGAAGCCAACTCGGGAACCACGCCTCCGAACGACTCATGCACAGCCTGAGACGCTATAACATTCGACAACATCACTCCGTCGCGAATAACGGCTGCCGACGTATCGTCGCACGACGATTCTATGCCTAAAACGGTAATACTCATACGCAACTTTTTTGTGAGGCGAAATTACACAATAAAAAAGAATTATATACTTATTTATTCTGCGAAAAATCATAAATTTGTCCTTGATTGAGGTATGAAATATCTATTCAGAATTATCAAAATACTGATTGTCAGCACACTGACAATATTTCTCGTTTCTGTAACAGCTTCGTATCTGTTGCTGAACATACCCTCGGTACAACAAAAAGTAACCCGTTTGGGAGAGAAAGAGTTATCGAAGCTGCTCGACACCCGGCTCACCATTGGAAAGGGGCATGTATTCCCATTTAACAAGATACAACTTTCCGACGTCTGTCTCTATGACCGACAAGGCGATACGTTACTATATGCCCAAAAACTCATTGCTGGATTTGCCTGGCAGGAATTATTGCAAAAACGATTGGTTTTCACGACTGTACAACTTTATGATTTCGAAGTTTCTCTTCAAAAAGAGAATACCGATTCCCCGCTCAACCTGCAATTTATCATCGATCGCTTCAAGAAGAACGAACCATCGGCCATCGACCTGCATTCCCAAGTCAATACGATACTCGCCCGTCGGGGAAAAATAAACTATGACGTCGCTTCAAAAAAACGATCGGCACAAGGGAGCTTCGACCCGTACCACATAAAGATAGACAATTTTCTCGCCACCGTTTCCCTCAAATCTTTCGAAAGAGACTCTATCAACGTAAACATCAGAAAAATAAGTTTCGACGAACAATCGGGATTTTCGCTCCGCAAATTCGGAGTCAAACTCATCGGGAACCGGGAAAACGTCGTTGTAAGCAATTTCAGGATCACCTTGCCGCATACCGATATATCGATAAACCGGACATCGACCGACATATTATCGTACGATAACCTGAAAGATTTTTACACCAAAAGTCCTATCGATATCAGTATACAAAAATCGCATATAACTTTGTCCGATTTCGGAGCGTTTATTCCCAGATTGAAAAATACGCGTACGCCAATGGGTATCGCGACACACTTGCAGGGTACGATCGATAATCTCAAAGGCGTCCTGCATATCGATTACGGAAATAACGACATCGTCCTCTCGGCCGAAGCCTCGGCCCGCCATCTTTCCGATCCGGGGAAAACGACTTTTTCGGGGAAAGTCGAAAGATTAAATGCAACAAGCACTGCTCTCCCGCAATTATTGCAGGAAATTCTTCCCGAACGACCGGGGCTCGCCAAGCGATTTTCGCCCATAGGCGAATGGCAATTCTTCGGGGAAATAGATAAAAATCACGACGGACTAAACGCAAACGGCACTCTCGCCTGTTACTTGGGAGAAATACAAGGGAACGTCGGCATGAATATATCGGACGATGACCATATCGATGTATTCAGTCTCAACGGGGAATTGAAAACTGCCGATTTTCAAATCGGGAAATTCTTCTCCGTGGAGCCCCTTTTGGGAAATGTCGGACTGGATATAAAGCTGAATCTCAACCAACAAACACGGGGAGGAAGTTTATGGGGACGTGTCGAAGGTTATATCGGTCATATCGACTTTAAAAATTACACCTATCAGAATATTGTCGTAAGCGGCAACTACAACGACACCAATTACGACGGCATCATATCGATAAACGACCCGAACGGGCAAATGCAACTCATCGGGACAATAGATCTTTTCAACGAACGGCCCGTCATACGAGTCTTGGCCGAGGGAAATAATATACGACTGGGTCGCTTGAACCTTGCCCCCAAATACTCCGAATCGACTACCAGTTTCAATGTAACCAGTAACTTTTACGGAGACCATATCGATAATATCGAAGGAGAAATCGTTATCGATACACTTAGTTTCGAGAATAAGGGAAAGCTTTTCTCTACCGGGAAATTCACCGTAATAGCAGAAAACAGAGACAGCCTGAAAAATCTGCAAATCAAATCGGATTTCATCAACGGAAACATCGAAGGTAAATACTCTTTCCGCCAGATAAAAAGGCATTTTACCGAATTACTGTCTCTATATCTCCCCGACGCCGTTTCTTCTCCCGACAGTACTGGTACAGGACAGAACAATTTCCGCTACGCATTTGACCTAAGCAACAGCATAGAACTTTCCTCGGCTTTCGAACTGCCTGTAACCTTGCAGAAAGACGTACTCGTATCGGGACATTTCGATGCCGAAAGTCATAACATGAGCTTACAAATCGATGCCCCGGAATTGAAAATAAAAACGAAACGTCTGCTCAACAACGAAATAAGACTACACACAAACGACTCGGCTCTCATACTTTCGGCCCACACCGGTATGCTCAACAAAAAAGGACAATTTACAGGTTGGGCATTCAACACCGCAGCCGGCAACAACCATATTTCATCGAGGTTGAATTGGAGCAACAACAGCGATACGACTTTCTGCGGTGAGATAAATACGCTTGCCCGATTACAGAACAACTCGCATGGTATCGACTATAATATCCATATCTTACCCACGCAAATCATTATCGGCGACTCGGTATGGCATATCCGGCCGGCAACCATCGACATAGAAAACGGGAAAGGGCATATCGACCGCATCGAAGTACGTCATCAGGAACAATATATGCTTATCGACGGGCTTATTTCAAAAAATCCGACCGATATGCTCAATCTCTCGCTCAATGACGTAAGCCTCGACTATATCTTCGATGCCCTCAATTTGAAAAACGTAGTCTTCGGAGGGCAAGCTACCGGAGATTTCCTCATCTCCGATTTACTGAACGGAACTCCCCGACTCAGTACGAAAAAATTCTTTGTCAAAGATTTTTCTTACAATCACGCCAAATTCGGAGACCTGAACTTATACAGTCGATGGGACAACGAGAATAAAGGTATCCTTCTCAACGGAACAGTCTCCCAAGAGGGATACCCCAATACACTGGTCGACGGTTACATCTTCCCGACAAGAGATTCCCTGAATCTCCGATTCGATGCCCAACACATTTCGTTGGCTTTCCTCAATCCGTTTACAGAAAAAATCCTACAAAACGTAGACGGATTCGCTACCGGGAAAATCAACTTCTACGGGCGATTCAAGGCCTTGAATGTAGAAGGCAATGCATACGTCGACCGATTTGGATTCGGAATCGACTATCTCAACACCCGATTTTATATTTCCGACTCGATACGACTTACCCCCGATGCCATTATCGTCGATGACATGACACTGGCAGGTGCAGAAAATCACTTGGGAAAAGTGAACGGCATCATGCGACACAAACACTTCAAAAATATCGAATATACCCTGAATGTCTCGGATATAAACAATATGCTGGTCTATAACACGACCGAGAAACAAAATTCGGTATATTACGGAAAAGTTTACGGCAGCGGCACCGTCAGCATCGAAGGAGATATGCAGTACACAGGCATCGACATCAACATGGCGACCAACGACAAGTCGAAATTCACATTCGTACTCTCCGACAATGCCGAAGCCGAAGAGTACCAATTCATCTCATTTGTCGATCGTTCCCGAGCCATAAATAATTATACCCGGAAAGACAGCACGACACCTCCACCCATCGTCCTGCCCGAGACATCGCCCCACCTGCTTACCCTCAACCTGCAAATAGATGTCTCCCCACAAATGTCCATGAATCTGCTCATGGACCCGTCTACGGGCGATATGATACACGCCACAGGTAGCGGAAACATAAGACTGGAATACAATACTTTCTCCGACATAAAGCTATACGGCACTTACACGGTCGATAAAGGGAATTACAATTTCAGCCTGCAAGACCTCATTACAAAAGACTTTACGATAAAGACAGGCAGCAACATATCGTTTGTAGGAGCTCCCAAGGATGCCAATCTCAATATCGAAGCCTATTATGCCCTCACAGCCAATCTCGAAGACCTCGACGAGAGTTTCGCCACCGAACAAGACTTGAACCGCACGACTATTCCCGTACGCGCCATGTTGTATCTCACCGGAAACCTGCAACAACCCGATTTCCGATTCGACCTCGATTTCCCGACTGTTACGCAAGACATCGATCGCCGAATACGTAGCATCATCAGCTCCGAAGACATGATCAACAGGCAAATCATCTATCTGCTCGCCTTGAACAAATTTTATACACCCGACTACATGAACGTGGGACAAACCCACAACAACGAACTGGCTTCTGTCGCTTCTTCGGCACTGTCGAGCCAACTCAATAACCTGCTGGGGCAAATCAATGAAAACATCAATATCGGAACCAATCTGCGCAGCGACAAAGGCGATTTTTCCGATGTAGAGGTCGAAGTAGCACTGTCGAGCCAACTCCTCAACAACCGGCTCATCATCAACGGAAATATCGGTTACCGCGACAACGCCGTCAACAACAATACGTTTATCGGCGACTTCGACCTCGAATACCTGCTCAACAAAAGCGGCAATATACGATTGAAAGCCTACAACCACTACAACGACAAGAACTATTACGTAAAATCGGCTCTGACTACGCAAGGTGTCGGCATCATGTACCGCAAAGAATTCAACAAGTGGAGCGAATGGTTTTCATGGCTGCGCCGTCGCAAAAACAAAGTGCAAACACAAACGCCATGACCGATAAACTCAAAATTACACTCGTACCGTTAGGAGGACTGGCCAACCGCCTACGGGCTATCATTTCAGGTTATGAGTTGGCCAAAGCGACGAACTTATCGTTCGATGTTGTCTGGCTGAAAAACAAGGATTTGAACTGTCCATTTGGCTATCTATTCCGCCCTATGAAGCACGGCATCACCCTTATAGAAAGCCCTAAAATAGATTCTCTCATAAAATATAATATCCCGTTGAAAAGGAACTTTTATCTGCCTGCCATATATCAACATCGGCATTTCACTCGAAGATTATACGACACCGATATAGAAAAATTACGAGATAATGCCGAAGCTATAAAATCCCTCGTTGCTGGCAAAAACAGTTATATCGCCAGCGGGCTTTCTTTTTATCCAAGCAATATCTTTTTGTTTCGGGAGCTGTTTCGCCCGACCGACGAGATAATCGACGAAATCAAAAAACGATGCTCGGCTTTTACAACCCCCACATTCGGATTGCATATACGCCGCACCGACAACACCATTTCCATCGCTGAAAGCCCGATAACCCTTTTCATACAACAAATAGAACAGGACTTGAAGAAATACCCCGAAGCACGCTTCTATCTGGCAACCGATAGCGAAAAAATCAAAGAACGGCTCCGGGAACTATTCGGAAATCGCATTCTGTATTCCCCGTGCAAAGCCAACCGTAACTCCATCGAAGGAATGAAAGAGGCTGTCATCGAACTCTACACACTCGCTAATACAAATTATTTTCACGGGTCGTATTACAGCTCTTTTTCAGACCTTGCCGCCATACTCTCCGACCGTCCCTACGACATACTGCGGAAAGAAATATAACAGCTATTTCATTTTCAAGAAAATAGCATACCCGGAGAAAAGAGGGAAATCGGATTCGATCATATTCCATGCATATAGCAAACAACCCTTTTTACAATTAAATTTTATCAAAAAAACTATTCTTATGGGAAATATATATTATTCCATAATTATTCTATTATCACATTTCATATCTTTACGAGAATAATTCTATGTAATATTTAAGAACTATTATGAAAAACATTTTCTATTTCTTTCTCCCCCTACTGCTATTAGCGATAGGGTGCGACGAGTCTTCCGATAACGACATCGTTATCAAAGAAGGCAACAAACTCACGATCAATGCTTCGCAAACCGAGGCATCTTTCACATTCACTGCACCCGATGCATGGAGTCTGCACACCGATGCAACCGATTGGCTCACCCCCGATATTCTCGAAGGGGTGGCCGGTACACATACCGTAAGTCTTGCCGTAACGGCCAACACAGCCGAAACAAGCCGTACAGCCACGATCGAAATACGCTGCGCCAATGATGAAGCGAGCCTCCTCATCACCCAGCTCGGCACGGCCGATCCCACCCTGCCACCGTCATTCGATGGAAAACCCATCAAAACTCTGACCATAAAAGATACCGGCGATGGAGAAACCATCTCTACCGCATTCGAATACAATGAGAAAGGGCAACTCATCAAGATAATCGGTGAAGATGTATACGACGATGAAACAGATGTATATGAATATATAGTAGCTTACGCCGATGGAAGCGTAGAAGTAAAAGGGCGCGACGGAGAGGAATACACAGCTACTATCGACGCACAAGGCCGTGCCACACAAGTGCGTTACGTCGATACCGATGACGATAATCAAACTATCGACATAACGCTCGCGTACGACAATGAGGGTCAACTCACCAAAGAAACAGGAAAGTCTAATGATTACAGTGACTATACCGTCGAATACACTTGGACGAACGGGAATCTTATACAATCCACTTACGGTGGGTACAGCGATACAGATTTCCGCTACTCGGAATATGAAAACACCGGCAACTTAGATATCAATTGGATTATCTCCGGAGGTTACAGTGAAAGCGACGTTTCTCCACTCGGACTGCTCGGATTACTGGGTAAACGCAGCACACATTACGTCATACCGGATTATTGGGATATGCAGTCATCAACCAATCCCGGATGGGACATCGAACGTCCTGTACGTGAAGATCTCATAGGAACTACGCAGACCGACACATACACCGTAACAAAATCCGATAAAAGCAAGACGGCAGCACAATATTCTCTCGATGCCGATAACGATCTTACCGGAATCGTTACTGAAACACCCGTCTACCGTATTTCTTACGAACGTACGGCAACTATCGTCAGAACAAACCCCGATGAAGAACCCTTTGTGGGTGAAGACGGCACAAAATATTACTGGGAGGTAGAAGTCCAATTTTCCGACCCTGTGGAAAGCAGCCGCGAACAAGTCGGAACAGACCGGACAGAAATATCCATCGGTTATTAAAAGATTAAGTTAAGAATGGGAGCTTGATGTTCCCATTCTTTTTTCACCCTGGCGATAAAACACATATCGGACAATCGATAAAAGTTCTATTACTCAAAAACGGCCTTTAAGTCCAAAAGGACAGACGGATATTTCTATTTCAGCAGAAATAGAGATTAAAAAAAATGATAATTTCCTGTATCAAAATAAAAGAGGGCAACTCCGCGTGAGTTGCCCTCTTTTTTATCAAGGATATTATATCCCTTCGCTAATAAACGAAGCTTTTGCAAACGCCATTCACTCTCATGATATATACACCGGGAACGGACAAGCTCACAGCACACTCGGAAGATGTTGCTTTTCCCGTATAAATCGCTACTCCGCCAACTGTTATGACATCGACTTGCGAACCGGGTGTTATTCCTTTTACCGACACTCCACCGTCGATACGAGAAATCTCGAAAATTTCATCGACAGACTGTTGCGACAAGCCCGAAGAAAAAGCTACCGGATCGGAAATCTCTCCAAGACCGCCATACTCATTGACCGCTTGTACACGATATACATCGGTATCTGCCGGTTGTTCGGGAGTATATGTCGTCTCGGTCGTAAAGTCGATCACCTTGTCATTTTTAAGAATGACATAACTGATAGAATAGGGTACGGCTTCCCATGATATCATAGAACCTGTAATCACAGGTTCGGGTGCGGCACAAGCTTCGGTAAGAAGTTCGGGCTGCCAGTTATCGTTTCCGCCGAGTACATTCTGTATCGTATACTCCGCAGCTTCTTCGGCCGTAAGCACAGCTTTTGCCGTCCCCCATACTTTTTCTCCATCGACAGTCTTATAGTATTCGGTCCTGCGTTGCGAAAGATCCACGGGATCACCGTTGCCATCCATCGTATTATATTCGGCCCAAATCACAGGCAGACCACCCATTGTCTCGTACCAACCGGCCGCAGGGATAGTAACCTCGGCAACCGTATTGATCCAAACGGTCTTGGGACTATTATGCCACGGACGACCGAGCCATACTTCCGTCTCGGACGGTACTCCGGGAGCCGTTATAGTGTTGTTCACAAAAACATATCCCCACTCTACATCGGAGGAATGAGAGGGCGCTACGATATAACCGCCGCTCTTGCGCACGATATTGATCGTACACTTATCGAAGTAATAATTACCGCTGTTGTAGATGAAGTCCACCGCTCCTTCGATAAAACAATCTTTGGCATAACAACGGGCATTGGAAATACTGGTCGTAATCCACGTATCCTGATAACTGTACATTCCGCATTTATTGAACACGACACGGTCTTCTTTGGTATTGAGAGCCAAAGCCTGCGGACCATTATTCTCTTCCACGCCGTAGGAATTAACGAAACTGATACCCTCGAAGAACAGATCTTTCGCACGAGCCACGACCGTAGCACCTTCATCGACATGTACGGCATTGTCCCCACCGCTCAAACGGTCATCACTGATAAAGACTTTCTTGTAGTCCTCACCGATAAAACTAAGATTTGACTTGTCTGCGGGAATATTCACATGCTCTTTGTAAACACCTTCTTTGATAAAGATGAGCCAGGGTTTTGCACTGCCCGATGGAGCGGCATCGACGGCGGCTTGCACGGTAGTATAGTCGCCCGTACCGTCTTGGGCAATAACGGCATCATAGAGGCGTGCATCGGGTTGTATCCGGCTCATCGTAGTAAAAGTGATCTCCGCTCCCTCGAATGCATTCCCGCTGCGGTCGGTAACGGCACCGGCTGGTAAAGAAAAAGTATATTCAGTTTCATACGCCAGGCGGGTATAGGGATAGATGAGCGACTTCCCGGTTACAGTCGGGGTAATCGTTTTCCCGTCGAGCATTCCCTTAGCGCCGTCGACGGCAACGATCTTCTCGTCGAATGTGAGTATGATCGAACCGTTGGCCGAAACTCCGACAGCTCCTGCTGCGGGAATCGAAGTCGCAAGTTGCGGGGCGACATCATCGGGAACGGCATTGGCCGAAGCCAAAATGAACGTGGGACCCAACTTGACGCCATCCAAGTCGGTCTCGTTACCGGTTACTGGCGAATCGAAATCGGGCATAAAACGGATATAGATACGATCCTTTCCTTCGGCCTCAGCGGGCAGGGTGGCTTCGGCTTCGTACCAACCTTTATCGGGAATAGATATTTCCCCGAACTTGGTATAGTTCTTCCCGTCTATACTATACTCGAAGTTGAAAAGGGTATAGCTCATGTAATCCTTACCCATTTTGGTAACGAGTTTGATGTCGGTATACTCTTTTGTCCCGAAAGATATTTCGAAATAATATTTTTCCGAACGATTTTTCCACGGACGGGCATTGCCCTCCAAATAGACCGCCCCCTCATCTGTTCCGGCTCCGAGCCAACCGGTAGTCGAACCGTCGAGCTTGCGCAGGGTAAGCAAGCCGGCATTGTCGCTCTCGGCCTTATAGTCGGCCGCACGGTCGCTCGTAGGCGATTTACGATAGAAATCCCAAGCCACGATATAATCTTCGCAAGAATAGTTGGCCGTCAAGTTCTTCTCTCCATCCATCGTAACGATGCGTTCGAGCTGGGTCGTATTGTCTTCCCAGTTGGTGAAGGTCAAAATACGGTTATTGAGAGCGCGGAGTTGCACATCTGTACCTTCCTCATAATAATGGATTCCATCCACGACATTGCCCTCGGGAATGAACTCCACAAGGTAATCGTTGGCTCCCCCCACAACATCGAGGTTCAAGGCATATACGTTTTTCCGGGTATACGTAGCCGTAAGAGAGGTATTTGCAACAATTTCAAATGTATACGGGTTTTCGGCAGAGACGGTATTGCCCTCATCGTCCACCCACGCAGAGAAATGGTAACCGAAATTCTCCGTGGCGGTAACCGTCAATACTGTACCCTCGTCAAATGAAGATCCGGAGGGATTTACCGAGACCGAACCCGCACCTTCCATACCGCATTGGGCCGAAATGGTATATGCGGGTACATTTTCGGGTGTCCCGACGAAGTCGCCGATGACCTCGATTGCACTCATCGCCAGTTGCTTGTTGGCAGCAAGGTTGTATATATAGAAATAAATCTCGACCCGCTCGGTTGTGGCGCCAAGAGCAGAGAGATCGTACTCGGCAGCGGAGAAGTCATTGTTCCTGACAGGATCGAATGCTTTCGCCACCTCCACCCGCTTATCGCCCGTTACGGCGTAAATATTGAGCGTACCACCGCTCGTACCGCACTTGCAGGCATTGAATTTGAGTTTCTTGGGCGTGAAAGCGATCCCTTTTTTAGGAATAACGGAAAACACGACATAAGCGTCCTTTTCCTCGGCTCTCCCGATAGCCACACGAGGATTGAGTTTGGAAAGAGTCGCACTGCCGAGCGTCTCATTGCTGCACCCCTGCGTACCGTTGAAATAAAGATTGCTGCCCAAGTCGAAACTTGTGGCCGATACGGCGGCAGGTTCGGAAACCTCGGCTGTCGTGGCGTTTTCCGATGCCTTGTCAAATGCCCAGCGTACCGAAGCATCGACTGCATTGATCTCCTGTGCCCCGGCAAAGTGCGGTACACAAACAGCCGCCAAAGAAACCAGCCCGGCCAATAAGCTACATTTCACATTTTTCATACAATAATAGTTTAAGGTTATATGCTATTTCAGTTTTTTCAGGACAGAAACACGACCATCGGAATAGCAGTTCTTCTCTAAATAAATGCCGCTCTCCGGAGCCGAATGCAGTTGCACACCGCATATATCATAATAGATCGTCTGCAACAATCGGGCATCGGTCGCATTCGTTTCTTGTATAGATGATACGGATTCGGCAACACCGTGCAGAGTAACATGGCTCAGGCAGATCGTCTTCCCCGTCGCCTCGGAACTATACCACGGATAGATACGCAACAACAATGTCTCTCCCTCGGACAATTCCAAAACCGGCTGAGCCGACACAACATACATCGTATTGGCCACCATCGAAGAGGTAAGTTCGGCTATGGAAACAGCCTCCGAGAAATCGTCGTTTGTCGAATAAGAGACGCGGCATCGCATACCGTTACCACCCGCACCGCAAACATAAAGCCCTATCGAATCGATATGCAGCACAGTTCCCTCGGAAGCGGTAATCCCGAACTGTATATAACGGGTCGAAACTTCGTCGATCTCTCCGGCCGGCCACTTCTCCCCGACAATAAGATTCCGCTGGGTCTTCTGTCCGTTGACGAGACCGCACCCTTCGGGCCATATCGTATTGGCATTGGGTGAGGCATAACGCTGCACGGACATTTCACTCCAACTTTGCGGTACGGCAATAGCCGGTCCGGTGAGCTGATAAGAATCGTTCTCGGCCAGCGGCCACTGCAACAACACTTCTTCTCCCCCGGCCAAATCAACCCCTTCGCAGGTCAGAGGAATCGACTTGCTGTGGTTACCGTTACTCAATGCCAACGTACCCGATACGACACCTGCAACGGCCACCGTAGCCTGTACATAGATGCGGGTATAAGTAAGGTTTCCACCCGTATAATCGAGCGACAATGAAGAAGTATAATCTTTCTTATCGAGAGAAATGAGGAAACCGTCGGAAGCCGTAACAGAAAGCGAACCGTCGGCTGGTGCCAGATCGAAACCCGAAACAGAAACTTCCCGTACCAACTGCTGGCCGATGTATGCCTTACCGAAATCGAGGGATACCGGATTGACCAGCAAGTCGGCATTCTGCCGGATATGGTCCGCCAGAATATTTTGGGCTGCCATCTCCTGTGCCACGATACGGGCTATCAGTGTAGCACCCAACGCTATGGGGTGCGTATTGTCGTTCTTACCGAACAACAGCTCCGAACAAGCAGCCTCCCCATAACTGATATACAACTCGGCCGACTTCGTCGTCAGGTCTATAAAAGGAACGTCCATCTCCTCGGCAACTTGTTTCATGGCATAGGGATAATCCATTGAACGGTCGGTCTCGGGAACTTTATTTCCCGTCGTAATCGTCCCGTCATCTTGCAGGATCGAAAAAGAATCTCCGAGGTCGTGCCGACCATTTCTACGAATGGTGTTACCGGAGAAATATTTGCGACACATCGACGACACTAATATGGGAGTGGCTCCTAACGCCCGGGTTTCATTGACATACCGTCTCAAATATTCTTTATAGGTACCTTGTGGCGTCGTCCCCCGATAATCGACCGTCATATCACCGGTTTTTGCCCGTACTGAATCACCGTCCATTCCGCCGTTTTTCTCATCGTTATGCGCAAACTGTATGATGACATAATCACCTTCGGCAATCTGTTTTTTCACCGAAGGCCAATAAGCGCTTTCTTCATAAAAACTTTTGCTGCTGGCTCCACTCTTTCCCCGGTTATTAACCGTTATGGTTTCATCGAAAAATTGCTGGAACATCTGTCCCCAACCTCGTTGATCGGTTGTCGACTCATTGTAATCGGCCATAGTGGAATCGCCGATCGTATGCACAGTCTGTGCAGTCGTCCATACCGACGACATAGCCAATAAACTGGCAATAAAAATGTGTAATTTTTTCATGGTACGTATAAAATTGTTAAGGCCAAAGATAGTATATTATTCACATCATTGTCATCACCCAAATCAGAAAGACCGAAAAACACCCCCTATTTGGGACTTTTGTCCACTTATATTCATAACAAAAAAGGAGGATGTTTAGCAAAACATCCTCCCCGTTCATATACAAATATTAAAAAGAAATGGTCTGCGGCATACCGGCTTTCAACTCTATATCTTCTACATATTGTCCCCGAAGTTCAACCTTCACCGTCTGGTCTATCCGGGACACCAGCGTCGCCGTTACATTCTCTCCGCTCCAACTCAAATCATTTATTACAATGCCTCCGCGCAAAGCCGCCCCTTTCAACGAACCTTCGGACCACTCCCGGGGCGTACAAGGCAATAACGAAACCAAACCGGGCTCGGCATACGCCAGCATTTTCATGACTAACGACGGATATCCGCCGCAAATATCCACATTGAAAGTCTTTCCGGGATCGTGTGTAGATACCATGTTGTTGTTCCAATAGCAATTTCCCAACCATTTCAAGATATCGTAAGTCGTCTCTTCTTCTCCCAATGCACAGGCAGAAAAGGCCAGTTGTATCATACCGAAAGCCATAACTCCTCCGTTATCCTTCCGGCGTATTTCCATCCGTTTGTCGATTGCCTTTTTACAACCTACCTGTAACGAATCGCTCTCCATAATCAATGGGTCATGAAGGTCATAAAGGCCGAATAACTGCGATGCATGACGGTGCTGGTGATTATCCTGCAAGTCTCCCCACAGCCATTCCCTTATCTCGCCGTTTTCATTCAGCTCATAAACAGGCATCTTTGCAAGCATCGATTGCCATACGGGTATTTTTTCCTCATTCACACCCAAAATCCGGCTGGCCTCGATAATCGTCCGGAATAGCCCGTTCGCCCCCATAACCTCCATCGTGGCATTTATACATGCCTGATTGGGATTATTTTTCGGGTGATTCTCGGGCGAATACGAAGGATTGAATAGATATTTCCCATCTTCGCCCTCTACCAAAAAGTCTTCATAGAAGAGAGCCGCCTGCTCCATAAACGGCAACGCCCTGTCGCGCAAAAAGTCTTCGTCCAGCGTGTACAAATAATAATCATAATAAAACAACGAATACCACGCTGCTCCTACGGTCCAAAAAGTCATAGGCCATGTGGCATCGAAGTGATTGTTCAATCCGTGCGTACTGAAACGGGACGGAACATGTATGCCCCGGCAACCGTACAACTCTTGCGCATTCACTTTGAAATCGTCCATATACGATTCCAACCTGTCGAAAAGAGGCAACATGAGTTCGGGCGTACTGGCCTGCAAATAATGGGATATGACTACGGGCAGATTTCCGTTCGTTGTATAATCACCCGACCAAGGCGGCGTCATCGTTGCTCCCCAGATACCTTGAAGATTGGGCGGATTTATTCCCGTAGCACATATTACATTGTAACGAGCCGCATCGAAGATTTTCTCTATCAGTGCCGGATTTTCCCCGCCCAATGCCAATAATTCTTCCGAAGATTTTTGGCGGTCGCTTTCCTGCGCATTCAAATCGAGAGAAACTCGTCCGAACAACTCCCCGTGTATTTTCTTATGCGGACTGAGCAATTCATCATAATCGGCAGGTAATTTCTCCAAAGCCGACAACATATTCTCTACACTCGAATGCTCCATATCGGACGAAGGTTCTACACGAGCCAATAACAAAACGTCTGATGCGTCTTCTATGAACAGTTTGCCATTCTCGGCACGTACCTCTCCATCGGAACGAACCACTTTCACGACACCTTCGTAACCTTTGAAACTACCGTTCCACGGTCTTTCGTACCACGCCCTGAACGATAAACCTCCCTCAAAAGCTTTCGACTCGATCTTTTCAATTCCCAATTTTTCGTCGAGTGCAAACTTCTTTACCCGTCCCGGATCACAAGTCGTTATCTGCGACAGATCCAATACATTATCGATACGACTGCCATCGGAAGATTTCAAACGGATAACAATCACATTATCGGGTCTCGAAACGAAGAATTGCCGACTGAAAGTGCCACGTTTGTCCTGCCATTTCACCTCGACTTCTCCGGTCGAAAAATCGACCGTTCGCCGATAATCCGCTACTTTTGTAGAGTCACCACATATATCCAGCCGGAATGCCGGAATAAAAAGGTCGGTAGCATGTTTACCGGTATACCCTTCGGAATTGGCCAAATCGACGACAAAACGAGAGGCTTCTCCGAATTTTCTTTCGAGCATCATCTGACGTATCTCATTCAGATATTTACCTTGACTGACCGGTTTCAACGGTTTATGCAATGGCAAATAAAGTAATGCGTGATTGAACACGACCGACTCCCGGTAAGGATTTCCCTCTACCATTATGCCCATCGTTCCGTTTCCCGTAACGAGAGACTCCTCCCACTTCGACGCCGCCCGGGTGCTGTAAAATCCTCTTTCCGGAACTTTCGACACATCTATGCTTTCAGCTCCGCAACCTATCAGAAGAGTCGAAAGCATTCCTGTAATGAAAAATTTTTTCATGATATTGTTTTTAATGGTTCTATAGTCGCAAAGAAAAATATTTTCCCAATATTAAGTGTATAAAAAACATTCAAAAACGTGTACTTTTTGGTTTTCGTGTCGTATCGCCCGGCTTTTCGGCCGGGTATGGAAAAAAGCAGACGCGCGATGAAAACAATTTTCATCGCGCGTCGAACCCGCATTCATTATTATTTGGACGCTCCGCCCGAAGGCTTTGCGATGGCATCGCGCATCGAAGTATCTGCTTCGATATTTTTCATTCGATAATAATCCATAATACCGAGATTTCCCGTTCTGAATGCCTCCGCCATAGCCCGGGGCACTTCCGCCTCGGCTTCGATGACTTTGGCACGGGCCTCCTGCGCTTTGGCTTTCATTTCCTGTTCGAGAGCGATAGCCATGGCCCGACGCTCTTCGGCCTTTGCCTGCGCGATATTCTTGTCGGCCTGAGCCTGATCGATTTGCAATCCGGCACCGATGTTCTTACCTATATCTATATCGGCGATATCGATAGAGAGTATCTCAAATGCCGTACCAGAATCCAACCCTTTTTTCAATACGAGTTTCGATATGGAATCGGGATTTTCGAGTACCGATTTATGCGACTCGGACGAACCGATAGACGACACGATACCTTCTCCCACACGAGCCAAAACGGTATCTTCGCCGGCTCCGCCCACCAATTGGCGAATGTTGGCACGCACCGTTACCCGGGCTTTGGCAATAAGCTGAATGCCGTCTTTGGCAACCGCCACAACCGGAGGCGTATCGATCACTTTGGGATTGACCGACATCTGCACGGCCTCGAACACATCACGACCGGCCAAATCGATAGCCGTAGCCATCTGGAAACCGAGATCGATATTGGCCTTCGCCGCCGACACAAGAGCATGAACGACACGTTCTACACGACCGCCGGCCAAATAATGCGCCTCCAACTCGTCGCGAGTAATCGATTTCAATCCAGCCTTGTGAGCCTCGATCATAGCCCGCACGATAATTTGAGGCGGCACCTTACGGATACGCATCAGAAAGAGTTGAACCAGGGATATATGCACTCCCGAAACCAGAGCCGATATCCAAAGCAAAAAAGGCACAAAGTAAAAGAACACGGCCAACGCCACGATACAAAGTGCCACAATAAGAAGAACAAATAAATCCATACTTACTATATTAAAAGTTTTTATTTCTTTTGCAAAAACGACAATTCCGCTTCCCGACTTTGTTTCTCGTAATCCTCGGGTTGAGGATAAAGCGTCATCAGCAGTTTTTCCAACTCCTGAATGCGTCCCGCCGTTGCGGAAAGATTTTTACCGGCCGAATACTCTTTTCTCAACCGGTCGAGTTCCGTCTCATTGGCCGATATGACCCGACGCAACTCCTGCGACTTGACAAAAAGGTCGCGAGCCTCCTTACTCTTGAACTGAGACAATGTCGTGTACACGATACGATCGGTAACGACAAAAGCGATCGCATTTTTTGCCGGTGTTTTTTTCTCCGCAGGTTGCATATTGCGTATTTTTTCCAAAACGGGCTTGTAATCGACCCCGTCTTTCCACGTTTCCCGAATCGAAACCAACCGGGCCAGTTGCCTCAGACGAAGGGAACGATCCTCGGGGAAATAAAATTCGGGCGTTTTCTCGTAAAGGAAAATATAGATGCAGACTTTCCCTTCGGGCTGATAGCGGTCGCTGGCAAACCACCCCACATGATTGACCTCGTCGATGGCCATCATATAGTCGTTGTAGGGAGAATTGAACGGCATGGGCAACTGTTCGGGATCGGAATACTCATCGGTATTGATATTGTATTTCGTTACAAAAATATCGTAACCGCCCAATGTGCGGTCTTCTTCATTTGAAGCGAAATAGAATGTTACCCCATCGGTAAGAAGAAACGGATAACTATCATCATACATCGTATTGAGATCGTCGATCGACTCCTCTTCGCTATACGTATCGTCGCCCAAACGAATGCGGGTAACAAGCTCATATCCGGCATCTTCCGTAGGCACAGCATAGAGGATTTTATCTCTACGCTGCGTCTGAAAAACAGGGCTTGCTCCGGGACGGTCATCGCCGGTCAAGGAGTGGTAATCGTGTAAAGAACCTACTTCGGACGAAAGTTTGTAATGAAGAAAAAAGTCATCTTTGTCTACAACCATACTATCGATAACTTGTACGACTTGCACTTTCGATAACATTTGCGCACCCAATTCGGCTTGTGTGGCCAAAAGTTCGTAATCGTCCATATCCTCTCTGCTCTCTTTCCGGTCATTAAGATAACCGATATAACGGGAAAAATAGTTCACTGCATCGACAAAACGATATTGTTCGAAACAAATTCCGGCCAAATAACGGTAAGACTCGGGAATTTTCCCGTTAGCGGCAATTTTCAGATATTTTTCGGCCTCGGCACGTCGTCCGGTCTCATACAGGCACACACCGTACCACTGATTCAACGTAGGGCTTTTTGGTTTCTTTTTGAGGTTCTTTTCAAAAACAGGCAATGCCTCGGCATAAAGACCTGCCCGATACATGTTACGGGCATCTTCGAGCGTTTGCGCCCTGAGACACAATGTAGCAAAAGCAAGCGAAAAAACGAGAAATAGGAGTCTCTTCATGGCATATTCTGGGGCTATATTTATGACAAAGATAATCTTTTTTTTGAAAAATCTATTTCTATTCGGACGAAACAAGAAACGAGACAACCATTTTTTCAAAAACGAAACAAACAGCCTCATCGCTGAACGCCTCTTTGGGTATATACAGGAATGGGATTTCACCGCCATCGAGACGAAACAGATAATAGTGCCGGCTTTTATTATACCCGTTCACAGATTCCCACGGATAGTAATGCCTCTCCCCGTCATCATAACATAATACGATACCGCCGGAATCGACTTCGGCCCTCTGCTCTTTCAGAAGCCTACGCGCATCGGGACGGGTAAGTTTTGCAACGAAAAAGTGAAAAACCACAACGGGAATAGCGGCAAAAAAAAGTATGACGGCTACATACACGGCATTATCGGTAAATATTCCCAAAACCGCCAAAAAGGAAACAAGTACGATTCCCCACGGCCAGTTTTTCTGCAAAAATATTTTCACCAGCAGCTTCAAGTAAAGAGCAGCAGGCATCATAAACGATTGTGTAACAATTCTATCTTGCAGCATGAGTAAATTGCAAACTCACATTTGGGAGTAAATATAAGAATTATTTACGAACTAAATACTACTTTTGCGGCCGGAATTTGCGTTACCTCACGGAGCAAGCCCGCCGGGGAACGGCATTCCGCAAAACCATTATTCACCAATCAAAAACAAGATGAAAAAACATTTTGCAAACGAACCCTCACCGTGTAAACGGTGGAGAAGATGGAGCCGTAAAAATACGGGCATCTTCGCCAGCCTGCATAAGCAGGTTACTATCGGGGTTCTCTCCTGCTCGATGTCGATTCTCTTGCTCACGACACCCGAAGATATTTTCGCACAGTCATTCGAGACCGATTCGGTCAAAGAACTCGACATCAGCGAAATAACGGTAACGGGGAACATTCTTCCCCCGACCCGTACAGCGGTGTTGCCTATTCCCATTCTAGACAGAACCGATGCGGCGGTCGCCCCGTTGCAGACCATCGAGGCGGCCCTGCGGCTCAGCCCTTCTGTCGATGTACGGGAAAGAGGGAGCAAAGGAGTTCAAGCCGACATCTCGATAAGGGGAGGTTCCTTCGATCAAACACTTATCATGCTCAACGGCGTTGACTTTACCGATGCCCGCACGGGACATCAAAGTCATTCCTTGCCGATCGACCTCGATATCGTATCGGGAATTTCGGTCGAAGACGGAACTGCCGGAATCGGAGCTTTCGCCGGAGCAGTAAACATTCGTACCCAACCGTTACGCCCCACCTATTTGCGTGCCGAAATCTCCGGCGGACAATTCGGGTATGCCTACGGCAACTTGTCGGGCGCCATAACGCACAAACGGTTTACGCTGTTCGGCGCTGGGTCATACCGGGCCAGCGACGGTTATACGAGAAACACCGATTTCAAAAACTACAACGCTTTTGTTCGTGTCGGATACGACAGCCGACGGGCAGGATATTTCGACGGACAAGCCGGCTGGCAAACACGAAATTTCGGAGCCAACGGTTTCTATTCGCTCAAATATCCCGACCAATACGAAGCAACACGCACTTTCCTATCGTCTATCAGATGGCAGAAAAGCATCGGTCGGCTATTTCTCGAATCGAGTGTAAGCTACCGTAAGAATTTCGACCGATTCGAAATGGTACGGGGCGATGCGTCGAAAATCCCGTTCAACTACCACAATACCGACCGTATAGGTGCATCTCTACGCAGCGATTACTCGTGGATGTGGGGTACAACGTCCTTACACGGCGATTACCGGTACGACCACATATACAGTTCGGTGCTGGGAAAGCCGCTACACTCTCCCCGTAAAGCAAAAGGCGAAAAAGAGGGTCTTTATACCCAAGGGGCAACTCGCCACAGCGGAGACATACGATTGCGGCACACCAAGCAGATAGGAAAATTCGACATCGAAGGCTCGGTCGGCAGCGTGTTTTCATCTTATGAAACGACGCCGGTGTGGAGCCTCTCGGGCGGTTATCGTCCTATCGACGGATTGCACATAGGCATAGCAGCCGTACAATCGATGCGTCTGCCGACTTTCACCGACCTGTATTACACTGCTACCGGATACATTAGCAATCCCAACCTCAAACCCGAAAAGGCGACGACTTACCGGTTACGCGCCACTTACCAGAAAAAAAATTGGCGCACCGCAGCCGAAGTCTACTATCGGGACGGTCGGGATATTATCGACTGGGTACAAAAAAACGCCGACAGCGAATGGGAATCACAACAACTGACTCGCCTCGGAACTCTCGGGATCGAATGGAGTGGAGGATATTACGGGAATGGATTCCTGCAACAAGCAACTCTTGCCTACGGATATATGACAACCGACAAAAAAAGCGGAGATTATATCTCGAAATACGCTCTCGACTATATGAGACACAAGGCAACAGCTTGCATCGGCATACGTTTCCTGCGTTACGTAACCCTTACGGTTACGGCCGGACTTTACGACCGTAACGGCAACTATATCGCCGCCGACGGTAGGCAGACACCGTACCGAACTTATGCGTTACTCGATGCCCGCATAGCATGGGAACGTCGCCACCTACGCATCTACATCGACGGCAACAACATCACGGCCACCCGATATTGCGACTTCGGCGGGCTGAAAATGCCCGAAGGTTGGTTTACCGGCGGACTGGTAGTTACCTACTGATAACTCCTATCCCATATTATAAGAGGGAAAGAACGGAGCTTGCACGTTCTTTCCCTCTTTTTTTACCGGAACCGATAAGCACGATTTTAAATTTTGAGTACTTTTGCAGCCGCAAATCGACCCGTGTATGTCCACCCCGCCTCTGTCTGCACACGAATACTTGTTGAACCATCTCGACCGTAAGGTAAAAAAAGCCATCAAAGACTACGGCCTCATCGACGAGGGAGACCGCATACTTATCGGGCTGTCGGGAGGAAAAGACTCTCTGGCCCTTGTAGAATTACTGGGACGCCGTTCACGCATTTTCGCCCCGAAATTCTCGCTCGCCGCCGCTCACATACGCATGGCAAATATCGAGTACAAAAGCGACAGTTCGACCTTACGAGTCCATTGCGAACGTTTCGGCATGGAATATATCGAACGAGAAACCTCCTTCGACCCATCGTCCGACCGTCGGAAAACGCCATGCTTCCTCTGTTCGTGGTATCGCCGTAAAGCACTTTTCGAAATAGCCAAAGAGGGGAACTTCAACAAAATAGCCTTAGGCCACCATCAGGACGACCTTTTCGAGACCCTGCTCATGAATATGACTTTTCAGGGCTCTTTCGCCACGATGCCCCCCCGCCTGTCTATGGAAAAGTTCGACATGACGATAATCCGCCCCCTCTGCCTCATCGCCGAAAACGAACTCTCGGAACTGGCCCGTATGGAAAATTATCCCCGCCAAGAGAAGAACTGTCCTTACGAAAAAGATTCTCACCGGACTGAAATCAGAAAAATCCTGCAACAGCTCCAATCCCTAAGTCCCCAATTACGAGGACACTTATGGAACAGCATGACCCATATACAGGCCGACTATCTGCCTCGTCTCTGCAAAAAAAATAAACCGAACTCATAATACAACAAAAACCCAACCGACATGCAAGGAATATACAGTGTGTTATTACTCATCGTATCGAATATTTTTATGACATTCGCCTGGTACGGGCATCTCAAACTGCAAGAGATGAAACTCATATCGAACTGGCCTCTTTTCGGTGTGATACTGCTCTCCTGGGGTATTGCCCTATTCGAGTACTGTTTCCAAGTACCGGCCAACCGCATCGGATTTCAAGAAAACGGAGGACCTTTCACTCTTGTACAGCTCAAAGTCATACAAGAAGTTATCACACTTACGGTATTCGCCGTTCTTTCGGCGGTCGCATTCCAAAACGAGACCCTTCACTGGAATCATCTCGCCGCAGCGGTCTGCTTGGTTCTGGCAGTCTATTTCGTATTCATGAAATAAAGATTTTGACACAATACTTGCGTTTTTGATTTTATATACTTATATTAGGGCGATTTTTTCTCCTTGAAAACACCACCTTAAATTTAAAATCTGAAACGCAATGATGAAAACAAAACTCTTTTTGCTGGCCACAGCATTTTCTGTGCCCGTCCTCACGGAAGCACAAGTTTCAATCCAAGACGTCGGCGGTTGGTTTGAATCGGGATATGTTACTTTTACCCCCATCGATGAAGCCGCTTCATACAGTGTTTATTACAAAACCGCAGAAAGCGAATATCAAAAAATAGACGACCAACTGGTACGCAACTACGACAGTTACGGTCGAGCCGACGCAATGGGTCTTACTGCCGGAACATACAGTTTCAAAATCGTACCTGTCGACAGCACGGGCGCAGAACGGACCGACCTCTCTGCAGAAACTCAATCATTCACCGTCAAGGCACACGACCGTACGGGTTATGCCTTTTTCAACGGGAAAACACCGGGGGCATATACTGCCGACGGGAAGTTAAAACCCAACACCGTAGTATTGTACCTCACCGAGAAAAACAAAAATACACTCTCGATGGACGTTGTCATGAGTTCAAAAGGAGCAAAAACGACCTGCACCGGATTGCAGGAAATACTCAACGGATATAAAAAAGGGTATGAATCCCGACCGCTTCTGATACGGATTATCGGACAGATAACCGACCCCGCCGTAACCGATAAAGGCGATATTGTCATCGATATGGGCAATAAAACCACATGTCCCGGTATCACCATCGAAGGTGTAGGCAACGATGCCACCATCGACGGCTGGGGAATCCGCATCAAAGGTGCATCATCTGTCGAAATCAGCAATATCGGCATCATCAACTGCGATAGCAGTGAAGGCGACAATATCGGCCTGCAACAAGACAACAGCTACATTTGGGTGCACAATTGCGACTTCTTCTACGGGCATGCCGGCAGCGACGGAGACCAAGCCAAAGGAGACGGCGCTCTCGACTGTAAAAAATCCAATTACATCACGTTCTCATACAATCACTTTTGGGACAGCGGAAAATGCAATCTTTTAGGACTCAGCGGAGAAAACGACCAGATGTACATCACCTACCACCATAACTGGTACGACCATAGCGACAGCCGCCACCCGCGTATACGTTCTTATTCCTGCCACGTCTACAACAACTATATGGACGGTTGTGCCAAATATGGCGTAGGAGCAACAATGGGTTCGAGCGTATTCGTCGAAAACAATTACTTCCGCAACACCAACAAACCGATCATGATTTCGATGCAAGGAACCGACATCATTTCGGGTGCGGGTACTTTCAGCGGAGAAACGGGCGGCATGATAAAAGCCTACGGAAACATATTCGCCGAACAGTCGTCGAGTTTCAGATTTGTTTCCTATCAAGACGACAACATAGAGTTCGACGCTTATGTCGCTGCCTCCCGCGACGAACAAGTACCGGCTACCGTAAAAACGAAATCGGGCGCAACCTCTTATAATAATTTCGATACCGACGCTTCCCGCATTTACACCTATACCCCCGATGCCGCCGAAGATATCCCTACCATACTTGCGGGAGAGTTCGGTGCCGGACGCATGCAGCATGGCGACCTACAATGGCATTTCGACAATGCTGTCGATGACAGAGATTATGACGTAAACAGTGCACTGAAAGCAGCTGTTACCGGTTATAAAACATCGCTTGTCGGGCTGTTTACCGAAAGCGGAGACGAAGGCTCGGGCGGAGGAGATGGCGGTGATGAAGGCGGAGACGAAAATCCTCCCGTCATCGTCCCGGGACAAGGATACGAATGCCACTTCACCGGCAGTAAACCATCGAACAGTTTCTACACCTTTACATCGGCCAATTATTCCAACTCAAAAGGTTCGGCAACCGTCAACGGAACAACTTATACCGAATGCCTGAAACTGGAATCATCGACGATCATCGGCTTCACCACGACCGAAGAAATGACCTTAACCCTCATATTCAACGAAGGCTCTACCCCCAACATCAAAATAGACGGGGTAAAAATCTCCGCCACATCGGGAAGCAATATAATTACCCACACACTTCCCGCCGGGGCACATAAACTGACAAAGGCCGATCAAAACTTTCTCTTTTACATCAACCTCGGCTCGACAAGCGGATTAAATGAGATAAAAGCCGACCATTCCAACGGAACTATTTACGATCTTTTAGGTCGTCCTGTCAACGAACCTCAACCGGGGAACATATACATACAAAACGGACGAAAATTTATAAAACAATAAATATTCAAGTCTATCACAGCAAAAACGGCTATCCCACAAGGGATAGCCGTTTTTGTATTTTTCACCCGACAAAACTGGCAAGAGTCTTTCTCGATTCTTTTCTTTTTTCTTATATTTGCTTCGGAGAATCGGCACTTGTCCCCCCTCCGAAATACCTGACCCAACGACCGAAAGAATACCGAGAAATGACACTGAGAAACCTTTTTTTCCTTATTGCATTTTGCACCTCGATTTATTCTTGGGGGGAAAGTCTGCTCAGTGTCAGCCATTACTCCATACAAGAAGGATTATCTCAAAATACCGTACAGAGTATTATACAAGATAACGAAGGATACATTTGGTTGGCGACATGGAACGGGTTGGAAAAATTCGACGGCTACCGATTCAAAAACTATAAATCTTATCCGACCGACAGCATCAGACTGAGTTACAACCGCATCACCCACATCGAGAAAGGTTACGGAGCGCATATTTGGTGCCAGACATTCGGTGGGAAAACCTATTTGTTCAACAGCCATACCGAACGATTTGAAAATCCGCTTGCAGAACCGGTCGACTTCACAACAGATGAATCGTCTCAAATCTATCCTTTAAAAACCGGTATTACATGGATTATCAATCCGTCGGGAACAATCTACCGCATCGATGAGAAACAATTACCCGACCAAGCCGCCGTACAAATATACAAGCATCATATTCCCGACAAAAACGACATCTACACCATCGCTGCGGACTCTTGGGGAAATGAATGGATACTCACACGGAGAGGTGTCAGACTATACAACCGACCTTTCCAAAGTCAAGAAATATTCAAGCACATACTCGAAATCGACAGTACCGTTTTTCTGTCGACAATCGACGGCCGGCTTTTTTCATACCGTCCGGTAAACGGACTCAAAGAAATCGCCCTCCCGGTTTCAGTCAACCGCATCGACGGCCTCTATGAGTCGCAAGATCATCGCTTGTGCATCGCAACCCCGAAGCAATTGCTTTTCTGCAAAGACGACAACGACTTCTCCATCGTTTTTCCGCCGGGAAACGAAACTTGGCGCATCAACAAATTCTACCAGTCTCACGACGGCGTTTTGTGGATACTCGACGGACAAGATAAGATATGGCGCATCGACCTTACCGAGAATACCCCCCGCTTGATAAGCTATGTACAAGGATCTAAAAAAAGAAACGGATTCATTTTGGAAGACGCTTTCGGCAGTATCTGGATACAACCCTATTATGGGTTGTTTTCCTATTACGATCCACAAGATAAAGTATTGAAACCCGCTCGTCAGACACAAGGAGACCAAGAAACCGACTATCATGCTCCGGGGCTCGGATACCATATCGACAAACATCGCAACTTATGGCTTTGCTGCAAATCGGGTTTTGACCAACTGACTTTCTCCCCACGCAATTATACGTTGCTCCGACAAGAAAGAGCCGGTCAATACGAAATTCCGAATACGATACGAGGTCTTTTTATCGATTCGCAAAAAAGGCTCTGGTGTGCATCGAAACAAGGTGTTATCGAATTGTACGATTCCTCCGACCGATACATCGGGAATCTCTCCCGCTCCGGGAAAATCGTAAACAATCCGCAGACCGCATTCGGAGCCAGCGCTTACACGTTTTTTGAAGATTCCTTACATCGAATGTGGATAGGCTGTAAAGAGGACGGACTATTTATCGCCACTCCCGAAAAAACGGGGAACTACCGGATACGGCGCTATCGGCATAACGCAAAAGACCCGTATAGTTTGAGCGAAAATTCCATCTACGATATATGCTCCGACAAGCAAGGGCGTATATGGATAGGTACATACGGCGGAGGGCTCAATCTCGTAGAAAACCCCTCGGCACACCCGTTACGCTTCATACATAAAGGCAACCGCTTGAACTCATTTCCGCAAGAAGCATTCAAGGTAAGAAATATATGCACTACTGTCGACGGCGTGATATTGGCCGCAACTACCGGAGGGCTGCTCTCTTTCGACGACGATCTCGGAACGCCCGAAGATATTATATTTCATCTCAACCGAAGTAGACAGAACCAAGCGTCGAGTCTGAGCAATAACGATGTCATGTACATCTACCGGCGCAAAAACGGAGACCTGTATATCGTACCGTACAGCGGAGGAATCAGCCGTATCGCTTCGGAAAACCTCCTTTCCGACAGCATAGAGTTCGTTCACTTCAACAAGAGAAACGGATTGCCGTCGGACCTCGCCTACGCCATTACCGAGTCAAACGACAGTTCTTTATGGATTACTTTCCAAAACAGCATCTGCCGCTACGATACAGAGACGGAAACCGCCGAGACGTACGACCGATTTGACCGCCAGTCCCACCTCGCTATCAGCGAAGTACCTCCGGTTACCGACAGCCGCAACGGATTGTATGTAGGGACAGAAAACGGCCTGCTCCGGCTCGACCTGAACAGGTTGCGGAAAAGCGACATCGTACCCCCCATTGTCTTTACCCAAGTGCATATACCGGGAGGAGACGGTAAAGAAGAGATAAAAATCATCACCGGCGACACCCTTTTACTGCAACCCCAAGAACGGAATATTTCCCTCTCTTTCGCCGCACTCGACTATACCGACCCCAAAGCTATACGGTATGCATACCGTATAAAAGAGATGAACGACTCATGGAACAACCTACACGATAACCGCACCGTGAGTTTTGCCGATCTACCGGCCGGAAAATGGTCTCTCGAAATACGGTCTACCAACGGAGACGGTATATGGACCGACAATACCCGTGTATTGCATCTCATCGTTACACCCACATTCGGAGAAACGCCCTGGGCCATATTCCTTTACATTCTCGCCGCCATTTTAGTCGCCCTGCTTGCATCGGGAATATTTCTGTATATCGCCAATCTGCGCCGCAGCGTAAGTATCGAGCAACAAGTTACCCAACTCAAACTGAAATTCTTTACCGATATATCGCACGAATTACGTACTCCTCTCACCCTCATAGCGTCTCCCCTCGAAGCCGTTCTCCAAAAAGAGAGTCTCGCACCCGACGTGCGTAAAAATCTCATCATCGCCCAACATAATACACACCGTATGTTGCGGCTTATCAATCAGATTCTCGATTTCAGAAAAATACAGAACGGGAAAATGAAACTCTTCATTGCCTGCATCGACGTCAAAGAATTGTCAAGACACACCTTCGAATCGTTCGAGCACATGGCCCAGAAACAACACATCGACTATCGGTTTTCCGCTCCTGCGCAACCGATCCGATGCTATACCGATGCCGATAAAGTCGAAAAAATTCTTTTCAATCTTCTCTCCAACGCCTTTAAATATACACCCGACGGGAAAGGCATACAAGTGTCTCTCGATCGTCTCGACGAGGGATTCACCATAACCGTCCGAGATGAGGGCCGAGGTATCGCTCCCGAAAAAATAGAAAAGATTTTCAATCGTTTCGAAACGCTGGGTACTCCCAAAAACAGCTTGTCGACCGGTATAGGTCTCTCTCTCGTGCAAGAACTCGTACAACTCCTGCATGGAAACATACAAGTTACAAGTTCTCCCGAAAACGGCAGCACATTCACAGTCTCTCTCCCGGGTACTTCTTCTGTTTACCAGAGAGATCCCCATGCCGAGTTTATTCTCGAAGACGTCTCCACTCCCGTAGCGGAAGAAGAAAACAGCGATAATATATCATCGGACGAAGAATCGATACTGATCGTGGAAGACAATGCCGAGTTGCGCCATTTTATCAAATATATCCTGCAAGACGAGTACAATGTAAACACGGCTCAAAACGGGAAAGAAGGACTCGATAAAATACTCTCTGTCCAACCGGGCCTCGTCATCAGCGATATCATGATGCCGATAATGGACGGTATCGAACTGCTCGATACCGTCAAACGGAATCCCGACATTTCCCACACGCCGTTTATCCTGCTCTCGGCCAAAACATCGGTGGAAGACCGTATCAAAGGTTTGGAATACGGAGCCGACGACTATATTACCAAGCCTTTCAGCTCTTCTTATCTGAAAGCCCGTGTACGCAGCCTGTTACAGAGACGACGGGAATTGAAAGATTTCTACCTGACCCGGACAGAAGAAAAGCCGGAGAAAAATGACACGAAGCAATCTCCGGATTCACTGACCCGTTTCGACGACGCATTCATGCGCCAAACGATACAAGAAATCGAAAACAATATCCAAAACAGCAACTTCAAAATAGAAGACCTCGCCGATACGCAACACATCAGTCGGACGGTCTTTTACCGGAAAATAAAATCGCTTACCGGCATTTCTCCTATCGACCTGATACAAGAGATTCGTATCAGAAAGGCTACGGAATATCTCGAAAAAGGAGAACTCCGCATATCGGAAATCGCATATCGTTGCGGATTCTCCTCCCCGCAATATTTCAGCCGGGTATTTAAAGAAAAAACCGGCCATTCTCCCTCGGAATACAAAGGGGGTAAAAATTGACCGGAAAAGGCTCCCAATCGACACATTTTCCTACCCCGCCGCCTTTTTGAATAAATAATATAAGCAATAAACCAATTATTGCAAGCCACCATATTATATCTATGCTACATTAGCACAGAAATTTTTGTTCCAGACCTTAGTTATCACAGACGACGGAAATACATCAACCAACATCAAAATACTATGAATATGAAAAAATTCTATCTGTTCTTATTTATCGCTCTTGCATGGACGATTTCTGCTTCGGCCCAAGTCCCCGCTTTCCCGGGTGCCGACGGCTACGGTCGTTACACAACGGGAGGACGCGGAGGAGAGGTCTACTATGTAACCTCGCTCGAAGATACCGATACGCCGGGAACCCTCCGCTATGGTGTAACCCACCTTTCCAAAGTAACGATACTGTTCAAAGTATCGGGAACCATACAACTCAACAGCAGCCTGAATATCCGAGGCAGTAATATTACCATCGCCGGACAGAGTGCACCGGGCGACGGTATCTGTCTGGCCGGCTACCCCGTATCGGTATCGGGTAGCAATGTCATCGTCCGCTACATGCGTTTCCGCATGGGAGACTGGTCTCTCTCGGCCGATGAAGCCGACGGTGCCGACGCTTTCGGAGGCCGCTTCTGCAACAATGTCATCGTCGACCACTGCTCCATCTCTTGGTGTACCGACGAGTGCGCCTCGTTCTATGCCAACTACAACTTCACGATGCAGTGGTGCATCATTTCCGAAAGTCTGCGTATGAGCCTTCACTCCAAAGGACCTCACGGTTACGGCGCCATTTGGGGAGGAATAGGAGCTTCTTACCTGCACAATCTGCTCATACACCACGACAGCCGTACACCCAGATTTGGAACTGGAAACTTAGGTACTCCTTCCGATCACATGACCGATATGCGCAACAACGTCATCTACAATTGGAGCGGTAACGGTTGCTATGGCGCCGAAGGTATGACCGTAAACATGATAAACAACTATTACAAGCCGGGACCGGCCACTACCACCGGATCGAAAAATCGCTTCATCGGTATCGACGATGCAACCAGTTCCGACGGGACGACGGCCATTTGGGGCAAGTTCTACATCGACGGCAATTACAACTCCAAATATCCCGATGTCAATACCGATAATTGGGATGGCGTCGTCGTCAACACCTCTTCCCTCATAGGAGGAAATGCGACAAAAGCCGATGTAAAATCAAATACCGAACAAGGCGAAACCCCTCTTTTGCACCAACACACGGCACAAGGGTGCTTCCTTCCCGTATTGAACTACGCAGGTTGTTCTCATCGCCGCGATGCTATCGATACCCGCTTGACGACCGAGTGCCGTAACGGAACGGCAACTTACAAGGGAGAATCGGCCAATAAAGGCGGAATCATCGACAAACTCGAAGACCTGATGCCCGAAGATGCCGGTAGTGACTGGTCGCCGTGGCCCGAACTGAAAAGCGAAACAGCTCCTATCGATACCGATGCCGACGGTATGCCCGACGAGTGGGAGACACAAAACGGCCTCGACCCGAAAAATCCCGAAGACCGCAACACCCGCAATGAAGAGGGTTATACCATGCTCGAAGTCTACCTCAACAGCCTCGTTGCCGACATTACCGAGGCTCAATACCAAGATGCCGAAATCGTAGGAAAACCGGGCGAACCTTATGCCCCTGTTACCACCGACGTAACCATATCGTGGAGCATGAGCAGCGGAAAGGTAGGCGAATCGGCTACCGTATCGAAAGAGGGTATCGTAACATCGAGCGAATATTCGCTTGGCTCGGAAATCAACAGGAAAAGTACTCGGTTGGCCTATGGGAAAGTCATTACTACTTTCCAACCTACTATCGAATACAAGTCTCCGGAACCGACAAGTGCACTCTATTTCGATTTCGACCTCGCCGACGGTGTTACATTCCGTCCGACAGAAATATCTATTATGGCTCTAAGTTATGGAACCAGCGGCGGCTACTTCGATTTGGCATGGGTGGACAGTAACGGAGAAGAGACAATTTTAGGCACAGGAATGCATGGCGGTTCCGACAAGGAAGACGAGTCTCTCGCCACGACAAAAATAGACCTTAACGACCTCGTCGTTCCCACATCGACAGGGAAATGCCAACTTATCGTTTATGTCTACAAACTGAGCCCGACCAAAGAATTGGGACTGGCCGATATAAAAATCGGAGGACATCTCGGCTACACGGCCGGTATCAACGAAACGGAGGTAGAAACAAACAACCGGGAGAAATCGATTTATAACATTTTGGGGCAACCCCTCTCCGCTCCGCAAAAGGGTTTCAACATCATCAACGGAGAAAAACGGATCATCAGATAAACCTTAATTTCCATACAATGAAAACACGACATCTATTTCTCGGCCTTTTAACCTGCCTTGCTTGTCAAGCTGGTTATGCCAAGGAGACGAACGTCAACGTCAATACGCTGACATCGGAATTCGACCAAGCCGCCGACCAAGACGTATTACTGCTCGAAAGCGGCATTTACAGCAGTCAACTCTCTTTCCCGGCGGGAAAAACCATCACGCTAAAAGCTGCGCCCGGTGCCGAGGTTACATTCTCGGGGACTTTCCGAAACAGTGATGCCGGCAAGACCGATGGCGGTATCGTTCTCGACGGATTGAATATCATCACCAACGACAATTATTTTATGGATCTCACCTACGGCAATGTAAAAACGATTGCCGTACGCAACTGTACCGTATCGAACATCGGTCGCTGTTTCCTGCGCACCAATAACGCAGGGAATACCATCGAGGCCATCGAATTTACCAACTGTATCATTACCGATTGCGGAGCCAACGGGTATTGTTTCCTTTATCCCCAGCACGGCGTAAAATCGGTATCGGTCAAGAACAGTACCTTGAAAAATTACATCTCGGGAGAAAGTTTTTTCAGTCCTAAAAATACGACTTCCGATATTGACTTGACTTTTGTTTTCGAGAACAATACGGTCTACAAATGGTCCAAAAGCTCATCTTACGCTCTTTGTAAAGTAGACGGGAAATACAGTGAAAACTCGACTTATACGTTCAAAAACAACATTATTTCGACCCCGGGCGTAGAAGGGCAGAAACCGTTTATCGTATCAGCAAAGGGAGGAACTCTCATAGCCGAAAAGAACCTCATCGATAACTATGGCGGCTACTCGGTTTCCAATGCTTCGAGTTCTACGATCGAAGACCTCTCTCTCGAAACGCTGGGAATCACTCAAATCTTCCCCGACCCCGAAAACGGAGATTTCACCATCGTATCGACCTCTCCGTTGGCTACGGCTTCCACCACCGGCGGTATCGTAGGAGACCCTCGTTGGCTGAAAACATTTTCCCAAGTGGTAACACTCACAACCGGCAGCCTACCACAAAACGGTGGTAGTACGGCTCCACTCTCGGGAAATTATGAGAAAGGTGATGAAGTAACCGTCTCGGCCACCCACAACTACGGCTACCGATTCGAAGCATGGAAAGACCAAGACGGGAAAATCGTCTCTACCGAAAATCCCTATACTTTCACGATCGAAGAAAATACCGAAATATCCGCAACATTCACACTTCAAACCCTTTATACCTTGAACATCGAAAAAGAAGGTGAAGGCGCAACGTGGGGCGAATATAAACTCTCTCCGCAAAGAGACAACAACCAATACGAAGCCGGTGAAGAGGTAAGCATTACGGTCGTTCCCAATTCTGCAACAACGTTCCTGTATTGGGGAGACGGCAGTAGCGAAAACAAACAAACCGTCATCATGGACAAGGATTACAGTTTCTTGATGCACTATGACGTCATACCTTTTATCGTAGGTTGGGATTTCGACAGTAATAAAAATCCGGACCGAAGCGCACGAAAAGGCGATTACTATTTCAAGACCGATAATACCGGAGTCATGTATTTCCACAATGGAGACGGCAGCTCTACCAACTGGGGTGCATCGGAAAGGACATTCGGAGGAAAAACTCTATATTGCGCCCGACGCTATACCGATTTTGCCGACATGGACAATCCCCGCTATTTCACGGCCAAATTCTCGGCTGCCGGATACGAAAACATCAAAATACACAGTTACATAGGAACAGATAACGGCTGTGTACACAAAGGGCAGAAAATGCAACTCTCGACCGACGGCGTACATTACGCCGACCTCGCGACCCTTACCCTCTCGGGAAACAGCAGCGAATGGATCGCTTTCGATGCCATGCTTCCCGATACCCTTACCGAAGAGATGAAAAAGAATATCCATATCCGTTGGATCGGAGATACGACGACCGAAATGATCGGAAGTGCCAAAGAAGGTGATACAGAAGGATTCTACTTAGCCGATGTATTCGTATATGCCGATGAAATACATGTACCCGACTTCACAGCCCCCGTGCTGATATCGACCTCTCCGGTGCAAAATTCGGATAAAGCCTCGGCCAATGGAAATATCGTGCTCACTTTCGACGAGAAAGTACAAGCCGGAAGCGGAGAAATCACCCTCAACGGGGAAACACTTGTTCCCGTATTCGGAAGTAAAACCGTCAGCTTCGCCTACTCGGGACTTTCTTATGGGGCATCCTATGAAGTCGTTGTTCCCGAGGGTGCCATTACCGATATGAGCGGTAATCCATTCGCCGGTATTACTCTGCAATTCAAAACGATGGAACGTCCTCGCCCCCATGCAAAAACATTCGACGCTGTGGTAGCAGCCAATGGTACAGGCGACTACACGACGATACAAGCGGCCATCGATGCAGTCCCGACCGACAGAACCACTCCTTACCTGATTTTCGTAAAGAACGGCGTCTATAACGAACTGGTCCGTATTCCCGAAAACAAACCGTTTATTCACCTTATCGGTCAGGATCGCGACCGCACTATCATTCAATATAAAATCAATTGTGCCAGTGAGGGTGATAACGGCTGGGATTTTTCCGTTAACAATGCAGCTTATTACCCATACAGCGATAAAGACGGGACTGTTGTAAAAGTTGCCGCAACCGACTTCTACACCGAAAACATTTCGTATATCAATACATGGGGAGTAGATGAACAGGCCGGACCTATGGCTTTGGCTATGCTCACAAGAAACGACCGTCTTGCATTCTATCATTGCAACTTCCGGTCTTATCAAGACACTTGGCAAACCACGACCAAGAACACCAGCGACAGACATTATGCAAAAGATTGCTATGTCGAAGGTGCTGTTGATTATATCTATGGTGGCGGAGACTGCCTATTCGAGAATTGCAGTCTATACAATGCCCGTTCGGGAAGTGTCGTTACAGCCGCCTCACATAAAGAAGGGACCAAATACGGCTACGTATTCGAGAGCTGTACCATCGACGGTGTCGCCGATAACAAAGACGCACTGGGCCGCCCGTGGCACGATGCTCCCATTGTGGTCTATCTCAACACGACAATGAAGCGAATTCCCAGCCCCATCGGTTGGAATACCATGGGCACCATTCCGAAATTATTTGCCGAATATAACAGTATGGACATAAATGGAAACCCCATCGACCTGAGTAACCGCCGCACCGAATATTTCTATACCGACGATAAGGGTCAAAAAATAACCGGAAGTTGCCGGTCAACCATCACAGCCGAAGAAGCGGCCCTGATGAATTATGACAACATCATTTCGGGAACGGACAACTGGAATCCCCGCCAATTCTTCGAACCGATCGCCGCCCCCGAAGAGGTGAAGAAAAACAGCAACTCCCTTTCTTGGAAAGCCTGCGATTACGCCATTTGCTATATCGTTTTCCAAAATGACTCGGTAATCGACATCACCACAGAATGCACGAGTACGATCGATGCCGGTCAAGATGCAGAGTGTTTCTCGGTAAAAGCCGTCAACGAATACGGAAGCCTCGGTGAACGGGCCATAGCACAAGACGGGACATCGGGTATAAACGAAATCACCCCCGAAATCTCTCGCCCCGATTTTGTCGCCATAGGCGGTAACGGATCGCTCGAAATCCTTGTACAAAAAAAACTTACGGTTACGGTTCACAACGCCGCGGGCCAACTCGTAAAACAAATCGAATATACGCCCGGAGTATATTTCATCGAGAATCTCCCGGCGGGCCTTTATCTGGTAAACGACCAGAAAGTGATCGTCAAGTAAGTTCCATAAAATTTCCATGAAAAATGGAGGCCGTTCATGATGAACGGCCTCCATTTTTTCTCATTCTCGCAAAAATCGTTCCGCGCTATATCACCCTAACAAGGCAATATCATAGAGAAACAACTACCTTTTCCCAATTCGCTCTCGACGTCCAGTGTTCCGTTATGAGCCATAACAAAATCACGGGAGATGGAAAGCCCCAATCCGCTTCCTTGAACCTTCGTTCCGGGAACCCGGAAATAATGATCGAAAATACTCTTATGATAGCGAGAATCTATTCCTTTACCAAAATCCCGGACGTACATTTCGATGCTGTTTTCAGTTTTCTGCCGGGCACCAATAATTACCCGACCATTTTCCGATGAATAACGTATGGCATTACTCAGCAGATTGGTCAAGACCCATGCAATCTTCTCACTATCGACAAAAAGTTTTTTGATTGTTTCGGGATAATCGACTTCGATTTGGATTCCGAACTTCTCGGCTTGTATACGGTTGGCCTTGATAGCGTAATCGATCAGTTCTATCGGTTTGGTAATTTTGGGTTTCAGTTGCAATTTTCCACTCTCGACCTGTGTCATATTGAGAAGTTCACCCGTAATGCTCAACAGACGCTCGCTGTTTTCCTTGATGCTATTGGATAGTTCTTCCTGTTCGGCATTGAGAGTACCGACGCGCTTATCTTCCAATAGCTGCAAACTCATCAATATGGCCGAGATAGGAGTTTTCAGTTCATGCGATATGGTCGAAATAAAAGTCGTCTTAGCCGTATCGAGTTCTTGAAACTCAGTAATATTTTTGAGCAAAATGACATTTCCTTTTTTCACGATGGTAACACCGTCTTTATCAGGCATCGTAATCTCCATGTATTTTACTTGGAAAAAGCTCTCTTTATTGTCTGCATATATTTTGAGCGGTTCTTTCTTGGCCGTAGGACTCTGCTCTTTTTCTTCCTTTTGGTCGAGCATTCCCCGTATCAAGCGACGCAATAAGTCATTTTTCATGGCGATTTCCTGTGCCGACCTTCTGATCGTATTTTCCCGTTTCAGGTTCAACACGTTCAATGCCTCATTATTGATAAACAGTATCTGCATATCGTTATCGAGGCCGATGATAGGCTCATTGATCGAATTGATGATTGTTTCGAGATAACGTTTCGAAGCCATCAGGTCAGAAAGTGTACTATTATGATAATCGCTCAATCGGCGGGCCATTCGGTTGAAATTTTGTGAAACAACCTCCAACTCTCTATCTCCTTTCAGGTCGAGTCTCACATCGTAGTTATGATTGGCAATCTCGAGAATTCCATCAATCAACTGCTTGATAGGATTATTGATAGATATGGGAATACGGATAAGAATGGCGATACCTATAAGAATACAAATAACGCCGACTACCGAAACATAAATAAGTGCCCTGTTCAACCCCGGTCCGGCTGCCGGACTATCGGGATCGGTAGCTGTCAAAATCTGCAAATTGGCAATCGACAATACGACCAAGAGGACAATCATCGACACCAACACTCCTATTGCAAGGGTGAGCTTTGCCTTAATAGTCATGTTTTTCATATTCACAATACGTTAGGTTATGAAATAATAATCAAATCGATACGCATTTCGGCCAAAGCCTTCATAAACTTACGGTAACGCCCTATCGAAAACAATACATTGGGCATGGAAAATGAGGGCTGTCCCATACATACAACCGTAATCTGATTTTCTCGACAAACATCAATAATCACATCGGTTACCGAATCGGCTGCCACCTGCTTGATCGTACCGCCCAACTCCGTAACCAACTCAAAATGATTGATCAGATAACGTTGCGATGCCAAACTGATACGATCGGGATCTTCCCTATGTGTCTGTACATACAGTGCAATAAAAGAGGTATTGTAACGAGAAGCCAACCGATAAGCCTTTCTGATGATGTGCCGAGGGGTCTGCTCGTTGCTGCTGATGCAGGCCAGTACTTTTTCCCGGCGTGCCGGAGCATTGCTCGTAGGTATAACCTCGCTCTCGACTTTCCGCTCGATTCGGAATGCAACCTCTTTAAGAGCAAGTTCACGTAATTGGAGTATATTCTCGGTTTTAAAGAAATTGTTCAGAGCCGTCTGAACTTTTTCGGGTCGATATATTTTCCCGGCTTTCAGTCTCGCGATCAACTCTTCTGCGGTCAAGTCGATGTTCACAACCTCATCAGCCTCCTGTAAAATACGGTCGGGAACCCGTTCCTTCACCTCGATACCGGCAATATCCTTCACCTCGTCGTTGAGGCTCTCTATATGCTGAATATTAATAGCCGAGATAACATTTATCCCGGCATCGAGAAGTTCGAGAACATCTTCCCAACGTTTTCGGTTACGACAACCTTCGACATTGGTATGGGCCAACTCGTCTACGACCACAATCTCGGGATGCCGTTGGAGAATAGCTTCCAAATCCATCTCCTCGAGCTCTTTACCCTTGTAAAATATCTTCTTCCGTGGAATAACAGGGAGGCCCACTAACTGGGCCTCCGTTCCTGCTCTTCCATGTGTTTCGACATATCCAATCTGTACATCGACGCCATTTTCGAGTAATTCGTGTGCTTCCTGTAACATGCGGTAGGTCTTTCCCACCCCCGCAATCATACCTATGTACACTTTGAATTTTCCCCGGCGCGAACGACGGATAAGGTCTAAGAAATACTGTACATTATTGTTTTCTTCGTTTTGCATAAAGCTATCTTAGAAACCTAAAGTAAATCCTGCTACGATATATGTTCTATCGAATTGAGGAGCTACAATCACCTGTGCAAACAAAGGTATCGAAAAATTATCGGTTATCTTGATATCTTTATTAGCTTTTAACGAAATATCGGTGATAGCCGCCTTATTGTGATACATACCCTTCCACGGAGTAAAAGAGATAGCCGGAGTAAGTGTTATATCGGCAGGCAAAGCTACCGGACAAGAGAAGTTCACATACGTCGAACCTCTGAGTTTTCCACACAATTCACCGGTAACAGGATCGGTGTCTCTATCGGCTCCCGCAAACATCGTACTCCAAGAGATGGCCAACGGAAATTTAGGACAAAGTTCGGCAAAACTATAAGCCAAAGTTCCTTCGAAATAATGAGAGTTACGATAATGTCCGTAAGGCTTGTTCACTCCCGACCACCATAAATCGGAAACCGTAACCGTAAAACCTTTTATCGAATAACTCAGGTTAATGTCGAACTCCTTGGCTCCACCGTCTTCCCATTTGGTAAGGCTCTGGCTGCCCCAGCAATTGAGGCTGACACCATACCAACTTAAAGTGAGAGAGGGTTGTACCGAAAATCCGGAGTTTTGGTCCATACCACGCCAAATGTAATCACTTACAAAATCTGCTTTACCACTGACCGTAAACTTTTCTTGAGCGACAACATGGCTCGAAAGCATAATCGATGCAGCTGCAAAAGCTGCGATGAATCCTTTTTTCATAATCCTTAAAAAATTTCTATACTTATTTTTATCCGTTATTCGGATATAGCTTTTTATTTGTTATTACAATTATTTCGTTTCATCGAGAGAAACATTCAGTTTCAGAACATTCACTTTTTCTGTTCCGAAAATACCCCAAAGAGGTTTTTCCACTGCTGCATCAACAAGAGCTTTTACGCGGCTCTCATCCATACCACGGGCGGCGGCCACACGTTTTACTTGGACATAAGCGCACTCGGGAGTAATGTTGGGATCCAAGCCCGAAGCACTGGCCGTAACCATTTCGGCCGGAACATCTTTACGTTCGAGGTAAGGGTGATGCGCCAAGAAAGTATCGATACGGCTCTCTACCTCGGCCAAGTATTCCTCATTCGTAGGGCCCTTGTTGCTACCGGCCGAACTCGATGCGTCGTATCCGTTACCAGCCTTAGAGGGACGTCCCCAAAAATAAATATCCTGAGTGAACATCTGTCCTACATTCGCAGCGCCAACCACTTTTCCGTTCAAGGTAACTGTTTCGGCGTTATTGCTGCCCGTGATACGGGCATACAACCACAAAACGAAAATGTAACTTATTGAAATAAATACGCAAAATACAAGAGTAAAGCGTAATGACTTTATAAGATTTTTCATAACTTACTTTGTTTTTTAATTAGAAGAAAAGGCCGACAATCAAATCGATGAGCTTAATCCCGACGAAAGGTGCTATAAGACCGCCGACACCATAAATAAGCAGGTTGCGACGAAGCAATGCGCTTGCACCGATAGGTTTATAAGCAACACCTCTCAAAGCCAACGGAATAAGGATAGGAATGATAATGGCATTGAATATGATAGCCGATAAAATTGCACTCTCGGGACTATGCAGGCCCATTACATTGAGCGATGCCAACTGAGGTATGGTCAACATAAACAAGGCAGGAATGATGGCGAAGTATTTGGCTACGTCGTTAGCGATAGAGAACGTAGTCAGCGTACCGCGAGTCATCAGCAACTGTTTTCCGATTTCGACAATTTCGATCAACTTGGTCGGGTCATTATCGAGGTCGACCATGTTACCGGCCTCTTTAGCTGCTTGCGTACCACTGTTCATCGCTACACCCACATTTGCCTGAGCCAATGCCGGGGCATCGTTCGTACCATCGCCCATCATGGCAACCAGCTTACCAGCAGCCTGTTCTTTCTTGATGTAATTCATCTTGTCTTCGGGCTTAGCCTCCGCAATAAAATCATCTACGCCGGCTTTCTCTGCAATATATTTGGCAGTCAAAGGGTTATCACCGGTTACCATTACCGTTTTTACACCCATCTTGCGCAAACGTTTGAAACGTTCTACGATACCGGGTTTTATGATATCTTGCAATTCTATGACACCGGCTACTTTCTTATCGATACTTACCACAAGAGGAGTACCGCCGTTACTGGTTATCTTATAAATAACTTCTTCCGTTTCTTTGGGGAAAGGATTCCCAGCTTTGGCCGTAATATCGCGTATCGCATCATAAGCACCTTTACGAATCTCCGTTCCGTCTTTCAAGTCGATACCCGAACATTTCGTTTCGGCCGTAAATTTGATCATCTTGGAACCTTCGGTATTCAGACTTCTCATACGCACACCGATTTCGTGTCCCAACTCAATAATCGATTTTCCTTCGGGAGTATCGTCCGATACCGACGACATAAGACAAGCCTCAACGAATGAATGTTTATCCATTCCGCTTACCGGATAGAAAGCGGTAGCACGACGATTACCGATCGTAATCGTACCGGTTTTATCGAGCAAGAGCGTATCGATATCGCCAGCCGTCTCGACAGCTTTACCGGATTTCGTAATCACATTGGCACGCAAGGCACGATCCATACCGGCAATACCGATAGCAGAGAGAAGGCCTCCGATCGTCGTAGGAATCAGACATACAAAAAGCGAAAGGAATGCAGCAATCGAAATAACGGTATTGGAATAATCGGCCATCGGTTTCAACGTGATACATACCACCAAGAAAACGAGGGTAAATACGGCCAACAGAATAGTCAATGCGATTTCATTCGGAGTCTTTTGACGGCTTGCCCCTTCTACGAGAGCAATCATTTTATCGAGGAAGCTTTCACCGGGTTGGGTAGTAACTTTCACTCTGATATGATCCGAAAGCACCTTAGTACCACCGGTTACAGATGTTTTATCACCACCAGCTTCTCGTATTACAGGAGCGGATTCTCCGGTAATGGCACTTTCATCGATAGAAGCAAGACCCTCGATTATTTCACCATCGGCCGGGATTACATCACCTGCTTCACACTCAAAAATATCTCCTTTTTTCAACTGCGAGCTGTTCACCCATTTTACTTGACCGTCGACCACAAGTTTGGCAGGTGTTTCTTCGCGGGTTTTACGCAAGCTATCGGCCTGAGCTTTACCGCGAGCCTCGGCAATCGCTTCGGCAAAATTGGCAAAAAGTATGGTTATGAACAGGATTACAAAAACCAGCAAATTATATACAAACGAACCTTGTGTATTACTGAATGCCGAATAAATGGTCACGAGAAGCATGAAGAAAGTTGATACTTCCACGGTGAACATAACCGGATTTTTTATCAAGGTTTTGGGATTCAGCTTTACGAACGACTGTTTCAAGCTCTCTATAACTTGATCTTTTTGAAACAGCGATGTTGAATTATTAGCTTTCATAATTAGTTATTTCTCTATAATATGTTTTTTCACCTTATAAACTGAAATGTTCTGCGATAGTACTCAAAGCATGTGCAGGGAAGAACGACAATGCAGCAACGATGAAGATAACAGCAAACGTCATGATACTGAATGTTACCGTATCGGTCTTCAATGTTCCGGCACCTTCGGGAATATATCGTTTCTGTGCCAACAGACCGGCAATGGCAACTTGTCCCACAATAGGAATGAAACGGCTCAAAATAAGAACGATACCGCAGGAATAGTTCCAGAACCATGTGTTATCGCTCAAACCTTCGAAACCAGAACCGTTATTGGCTGCACATGACGTATACTCGTAAAGCATCTCGCTCAATCCATGGAATCCCGGGTTGTTCAACCAACCACCTTCACTGGCCACAAATGCCGGTGCATGAGCATATAAATAACATGCAAGTGCCGTACCTACGAGAATGACAAAGGGGTGAAGCAAGGCTACAATAGAAGCAACTTTCATTTCCCGGGCTTCGACCTTATGACAAAGGAATTCGGGCGTACGTCCCACCATCAGACCACTGATGAAGACGGCAATGATAATAAAGGTAAAGTAGTTCATCCAACCCACGCCGACACCACCGAACCAAGTATTGATCTGCATATTGAGCATTTCGATCATACCAGATAGCGGCATTGTCGAGTCGTGCATACCATTTACCGAACCATTCGATGTTACAGTCGTTACAACACTCCACAAAGCTGTACCTCCTGCGCCCAAGCGTATCTCCTTACCTTCCATGCTACCATGCTCTTGAGCAATACCCATATCATCGATACGGGGGTTGCCACCCATCTCCTGAGAGACGTTGATAATCACACCGATAAGGAATGCAGCAAACATGACTCCATATATGGCATAACCCAATTTTTTACGTCGGATATAAAACCCAAATGCAAAAGCCATTGCCATCGGAATAATAAGAATAGAACAGCATTCAAAAATATTCGTCAAGTATGTCGGGTTTTCAAGCGGGTGCGAAGAATTGACTCCGAAGTAACCACCACCATTCGTTCCCAACTGTTTGATAGGAACAATAGCTGCCGTAGGTCCTTGCGAAACCATCTGGGTCTCTCCTTCAAGGGTCGTAATCTCCATTTTACCGTCAAATCCCATAGGAGTACCTTCTGTTATAAGTACGATACCTACGATAAGCGACAGAGGCACGAGAATACGAGTACAGCTCAATACAAGGAATTTCCAAAAGTTTCCTATCGTTTTCGTAGTTTTGGCAGCGAGGGCTTTCATGATACCAGCCATAGCCGCCATACCGGTAGCAGCGGTAATGAATTGGAAAAGCATGATAACAAACAGCTGGGTGAAATAAGTCAAACCACTTTCACCACTATAGTGCTGCAAGTTACAGTTTACCATAAATGAGATACATGTATTAAAAGCCTGGTGGCAGGTCTGTCCGATATTTCCGTCGGGATTAAGAGGCAGATACCCCTGACTTACCAACAAAACCATACCCCATACAAACCAGAATAAATTGACCATCAACAAAGCACGTAAGAATTGTTTCCAGTCCATCTCTTCTTCGGGGTTGATTCCCGACAAACGGTACATCAATCTCTCCACCGGTTTCATAAAGTCGAGAACGGTTTTCTCTCCTTTATATACCTTAGCAATATATTTTCCCAGGGGATAGCTCAACAGCAACAAAATAACGATTTGAGCTACAACACCTAAAATTTCTGTATTCATAGTTACATTTTTTTACCTTACCTATTCTGTTCTTAAAATTTCTCGGGCTTGATGAGGACATACATCATATAGATGAACATCACAACTGCCACAATAAACAATGCTGTGTACATAAAATCTCCTTTTTTACATTTTGTCAAACCAATCTATACATTTGTAAAATAGCCAGAAACAGAGTATTCCACTCAATAGGCATATTAAAAAACCGATTACTTCCATAGTACTTTTTCTTTTTTTAGATCATACATAATAATTTTTTGGTTGTTCGATATTATACCAAAAGTATGCCACAAAGACGAAGAAAATCACAAGCAACTAATTTAAAGCCTCTTATAAAATAAAAACAAGAAAAATCATCGGTATAAAACCTTTCCATTTTGAAAAAACAGATTTCAAAACGAAAAACAAACAGGTATACCTATTCGGAAAACAAAAAAATTCTGCTAATCAGAAAACTGCCAAGAAATAAAAAAATCGAGAAAATCCCGCATGAGCCGGTTTTCCCGATAAATAAAACGATATAAAAACAAATACTAATTATTAAGAACAATCTTATACTCTTCGATCTTACGATAGAGAGTCGTCAAGCCAATCTTCAATAAACGGGAAGCCTCGGTTTTATTTCCTTTGGTGTACCGCAATACTTTCTCGATGTGGCGACGCTCCGCTCCCGCCAATTCAAACTCGTTTTGCGGCAAATTTTTCTGAGAGGAAGAGAATGACTGTATTTCAACAGGAAGATCGCTTAACGTCAAATAGTCATCGCACACGATGATAGAACGCTCTATCACATTTCGCAATTCCCGTATATTACCCGGCCATGAATAAGTAGATAGCGCAGACAAACATTCGGGTGTTATGCCCTCGACTTTACGTCCCATTTTTTTACTATAACGCAATAAAAATTCTTTTACAAGAATTTCTACGTCTCCCATACGCTCTCTCAATGGAGGCAATTCGATATGAAAAACCGAAAGACGAAAAAACAAGTCTTCCCGGAAAGTCTTATTTTCAATTTCCTGCTTCAAGTTGCGATTCGTCGCTGAAATAATCCTCACATTTACTTTCGTCGGTTTGGTATCTCCTATCTTCAAATATTCACCCGACTCAAGTACCCGCAAAAGTTTAGCTTGCAATTCAAAAGCCATCTCACCGATCTCATCGAGAAAAATCGTTCCGTTATTGGCTTCTTCAAACAAACCTTTCTTATCTTTCACCGCTCCGGTAAACGCCCCGGCTTTATGACCGAACATCTCGCTCTCCAACAACTCTTTGCTGAATGCCGAACAATTGACTGCAACAAAAGGTTTCTTGCTCCGTCCGCTATTATTATGAATCGCTTGGGCAAACACTTCTTTTCCTGTCCCGGTTTCTCCCGTCAATAAAACCGGGACATCGGTCTTAGACACTTTCTCTGCTAAACTAATAGCCCGTTTCATACAGTCGGACTGTCCCAAAATAGAATCGAAAGAACATTCAGAATCGGACTTCGATGCCGAAGCCGACTTCATGCGTTTATGAACCTCGTCCATCGCCCGGCTGATGATAGGTATAATCTTGTTGTTGTCGTCACCTTTGGTTATATAATCGAACGCTCCGTTTTTTATCGCCTGTACGCCATCGGGAATATTTCCGTGAGCCGTCAACAATATTACTTCAACATCGGGAGTAACAGCCTTGATACTTTTTACTAATTCAACACCATTCCCGTCAGGTAAAAAAACATCGCACAAAACCAACTGTGGTCTACGCAAAGTCAATTGCTTCATACCCGACGTACAATCATCGGCCTGAAATATCTCATACCCTTCCAACTCCAACATACGAGCCAGAAGTTTACGTATCGTCGGTTCATCGTCGATTATCAATATTCGATTATCCATACTCGTAACTTACACCTCAAAGATATTTTTTATTTACCAAGAGACCGGATATTGACTCTCTTTTCTGTGGACAAAATTACATATATTTCCATGATATACAAAAACAGTCTCTCCCTACACGTCTGCCTCTTCATGCTTTCGACGGCGATCTGCTAAAATATCGGACATATTATCTTTGGCCCATGTAATCAGAGAATCGACATAAGGCAATAAAGAAACAGCGCGTGCTGTCAACGAATACTCCACTCGTGGCGGTACTTCGGCAAAAACCTTCCGTTTCACATATCCATCTTCTTCGAGCGTGCGTAAAGTTACCGTCAGCATTTTCTGTGAAATATCGGGTATCCTCTTCTGCAACGCATTAAACCGCAACAAGGATTCCCGACTCAATACATAAAGAACCAATAACGACCACTTATCGCAGATACGGGCGAGTATCTTGCGAATAGGACAATCGGGATAAATTTCATTTTGCATTCCTGTTCTGACCATAATTTTCAAAACTTCTTTTCATTACACTACAAAAGTAACTAACACACTCCAAATAAGCAAGGACAAGATTGCCATTACTTAAATAATATTAAAAAGATATTCACAAATTCTTTATAGTCAATAATAGTTTCATGATGGTAACTATCTGAATACAAAGTAACTTCTTGGACAACTAAAAAAACAACTCCATATTTGCATTCGAAAAGATATAAACAATCTTTTATATAGTAATACTGATTATCAAATATTTGTATTTATGAAAAATGTAGTATTGATTGGAGCAAGTGGTTTTGTTGGAACTGCAATCCTTAATGAGTTATTAAACAGAGGTAACAAGGTTACAGCAATAGTTCGTAATCCCGAAAAGATTACAATTAGTAACTGTAATTTATCCGTAGTTAAAGCAGATGTTTCTGATGTAAAAACGATAACTGACACTTGTAAGGGAAAAGATGTTGTCATCAGCGCTTATAATCCCGGTTGGACAAATCCTGCCATTTACGAAGAAACGTTGAAAAATTATCCATTAATCCTTAAAGCTGTAAAGCAAGCCGGTATTAAGCGGCTGTTGTGTGTCGGTGGTGCAGGTACTTTATTCTGCGCACCGGGACTTAGAGTGGTAGACTCGGGAGTAATTCCTGCTGAAATTATGAGTGGTGTGAAGTCTTTAGGAGAATTTTACCTGAATACATTATGCAACGAAAAAGAAATAGACTGGGTATTTTTCTCACCAGCTGGAACTCTCGAGCCAGGGAGGCGTACCGGAAAATTCCGTTTGGGCAAGGATAACCTTATTGTTGATGAAAATGGGAACAGCCATATTTCGGTAGAAGATTATGCGGTTGCAATGGTAAATGAAATGGAACAGGCAAATCATCATCAAGAACGTTTTACTATCGGTTACTAATTAAAATATAGAACTTATGAAGAGTGTATTTTTATGCTTATTGGCTTTTGTATCAATAATAGCACAAGCACAGACAAAAGGCAGTTTTGATGTGTTGGATTTAGGCAGTTTCAAACTTCATGTATATAATACAAATGATGCACTTGGAGACGTAAGCTACATTATAGAGAGCAAGACTGGGCTTGTTACTTTGGAACAGCCGCTGTTTAAAGATAATGTATCGGAATTTGACACTTATGTGGTTTCATTGAGCAAACCTGTACAGAAAATCATCACCGATTATCATGTAGGCGGAACGGGAAATCATGATGTTGTAATGATTGAGGGAATGCCGGATTTTGTCAAAGGCACCATTTATGGAGGTATGATGAAAAACTTTGCGGAAACATTTGGAAATGCCATTGCCTCTATGCCAACAGGGAAAATAGAAGAAATCCCCATGGGAAGTACTCAAAATTGGAACGGCATCAAATTTGTCTTTCAAAAAGGGGCTTCAACCGATTTTCCCGCAGCAAGCATCATTATCGGGAATAAAGTCTACTATACACACTGGAGTCCGACAAAAGCACACATCAGCCATTTACAAATATCATCTTCCTCGGCTATTGATGCTGAAATACGAGAAGCCGAAAACGCACTAAACTCCGATTGCGAAATTTTTATCGGTGGCCATGGGAATGTATCGAACAGAGAATGTGTCATTTTCAAAATCAACTACTTAAAAACGTTGAAGAGCCTCTTGTCCAAAGATAAAAAAACTTTTATCGAAACCTTGAAAAAAATATATCCCAACCTACCGGGAGAGACAGGCCTTGCTGACTTGGCGAATTCCCTATACCAATAATTTAAATGTCAAAGGCTTAGCCGGGTCGGTTAAGCCTTTGACATGAAAGATATATCCCATTATTATCCCAAAGTATCTTCTACTTGTCAATTGAAAGTGCTCTAAAAACAGACTAAATCTTAAAACTTTATATCTTCTCTCTTGTTATATAAGAAATGAATATAACAATCACAAAAGAAAGAAGATTATGAAAAAAATGATGTGGGGAGTTCTCTCCTTATTCCTGCTAACCGTTTCTTGTTCGAAAGATAACACAGAAATCATAACCGACCCGTCTACACCCAAATTGGTAACGCCTCAACTGCGAGCTTTTGTAGACAGTCCGTTAGACCCCAAAATTCCCATGACCGGTATACTCGAAGTATTCCCATGTAAAACAGGTACTTCAATCTACTTCGGGAATTATATAAATAACAAATTGACTGTTTTCAACGGTTTTTATCCGATTGAAGATGGACATATTTATGAAGGTTTCAATCGGCTTTTATCTCTGCCCGAACAGACCTACAACATGGTCTACTGGGGAACACCTGTATATGAAGACCCGATATACAGCTCCCCCTCTATTGTAACTCCGGGTTTGACGATCGGTGCCGATTTGTCATCTCTCTATCTAACCCTTCGTAAAAACATCGAAGAAGACACCTATAACCCGGTTTATGACTTGGTATACGCTGTCGAAGAAACCGATATTACCTATGAAGACCTCAGTGCTTCTCTGAAAAGAGTAGTAGCCGGCTTAAAAGTATCCGTTACAACTGACGATTCGAGCGCATTCAGTCCCAACATAACGAATATGGAAATCCGCATAGGTAGCATAGCAGAAAAACTCAATTACTATACTGCGGAACCAGAAAATAAAACGAAAACTGTCAAATTCGAATTAGTACGTTCAGAAGACGGAAAACAGATGACCAACGGAACCGTTATGCTCTTCCCCTCGGCCAACAATCCGAAACTCGAACTACGGATTACCCTCAAAGACGGTACTGTACGCATCTTAACAAAAAATATAAATACAACCCTTTCCGCCGATACCCGACTGACATTGAATATCGTTCTCGGAGATATCATCATCGGTGAAGGTTCGGGAAATTTCACTATCGAAGGCTGGAATGAAACCAGTGAAACGATAGAATTCCCTATCGTATATTGATACCTAACGTCAAAAGTGGTTTTCCATCTTATCGCATGTTGTAATGACATGCGATTTTTTGTAACGATTTTTCCTTACAACAACTCGACCTCAGTCCCGTTTTTACTAATAGTTGACAAAAAATAGCAGGAAACTTATCTCCCCTACAAACAGGCCCCCTGCAAACATTCGCAAATTCTTTTTCCTCAAATAAAAAAGGCGGTTAAAAAACCGCCTTTGTGATCCGCCTGGGGCTCGAACCCAGGACCCCAACATTAAAAGTGTTGTGCTCTACCAGCTGAGCTAGCGAATCATCGCATCGGAAAAAAGCATTGTTTTTCTCAAATGCGTGGCAAAGGTATGGCTTATTTTGGATTATACCAACTTTTCAGCAAACTTTTTATGTGTTAAAAAATATTATATATCAATACCATTCTCATTTTCAATACCTTTTGGAGGAGAACACACTTTGACATCTTCCCTTAAAATATACCGTTCGTAATACGATTGCAGTAGGGTTGTCAGCGGCAATGCTATAATCATGCCTATAAGTCCCAACAAAGTTCCCCATATCGACAACGACAACAGAATAATAGCCGGATTAAGACCCATGACATGCCCCATAATACGGGGAACGAGTATCATGTCTTGTATGATCTGCACAACAACAAACACAATGATACAACCAATCACAAGCCACCAAAAACTCTGTCCGGGCTCAACCGATTTCAACAAACATAGCAATAACGTGGGCAGAAAACCTACGACTTGCAGATAAGGTACCATATTGAGCAACCCGATGAAAAGGCCCAATAATATAGCAAGAGGCAAACCGACGATCGAGAAGCCTATACTGAAAAGAATCCCTACCAAGAAAGCGACACAAGCTTGTCCGCGAAAATAACGATTCATGCTTTCTTTCACATCATCGAATACTTCCAGCGTTTTCGCCCTATAACGATTGGGTATAAGTGCTTTGAATCCCACGATGATTTTATCATAATCGAGCAATATAAATATCAGGTATAGGAATACAATGAGCCAACCGATAATATTGATAATCTGATTGACCGAACCGGTAAGCACCGTCCATAAATGCGTCGCTGTTTTTTCTATAAGCTCACGCCAATCCTGCGGATTCATCGCTTCGGCAATCTTGGTAAAATCGATCCTCTCCTGCAAATACGTATGCCAGCTTTCGGGTATAAACGGAGTTATCGATGCTCCATGGGAAAGATAATCGTGTATCAAAGTCCGCATTTTGGTAGCTTCCTCCACTATACCTGGCATGATAAGCCAAATAAATAAAGCTATAATCCCAATGACGGAAAGAAGTGCCAGAAATATGGATATGATGCGTATCTTCACCCGACACCGATACTGAATGAACTCGACAAAAGGATTGATAAGATAAGCCAGCAACCACGCGACAAGGAATGGCAGTAACGCGTTTTTAAGCAGCCCTATCAGATAAAAAACCGCAACAATCGCCACTACCGTAAACAAGATACGAATCACACGATCGAATGTAAAGGGTTGTCGAACCGATTTCATAATAACGTCATCAATTTATAACATATCGTTTTCTTTCAAAAAAAACAGATATACCTGTCTATTGGACAAAAATACACAAAATACCTGCAGAATTTACATTCAGACTCTTTTTTCGGACAAGATTTATTATTTTTGTCGATATGAGAAATCTATACCTGTTCCGACCGCCGATCTTACGACCGATCGTCATATTTGCAATCATTCTCCTCTTCTCGGGAATGCAAACGATAATCGCCCAAAACGTACTCTCCATAAAACCGATCGGGGGCGAAAATGCTGTATCGGGAATATGCGTCATCGACATCGAGACGGGTGATGTCGTCGCCGCTCATCATTCCGAACATTTTTTCATACCGGCTTCGACACAAAAACTCATCACTGCGACAACCCTCTTGCTCTGTTATACACCCGGGCACCGACTCTCCACCCAAGTTTACCACGATGGGAAGATTTCCCCACGAGGGCGGTTACACGGAAACCTTTATATACGGGGTTGCGGAGATCCATCGTTGGGTTCGCAATACAGCGACGTCTCGCCCGATACCTTTATCCGAGAAGTCGTGAAAGCGGTAAAATCGGCGGGAATACGCTCTATCTCAGGACAAGTCATTGCCGATGATCGGGCAATACCCGACAATCCTGTCGTCAGCAAATGGTTATGGGAAGATGTTGGGAACTATTATGCCGCAGGATGTTACGGCATCAATTATGCCGATAACCGCTTCGCTGCAACTTTTCGTACCGGAGAGTCCGGAAGCCGGCCCACACTGCTCGAAATAACTCCTGAAATAAAAAACCTACGCATCTACGACTACTTGTCGACCAACCGTTCGGGACGAGACAGCGCCTATATCTACGGAGCTCCGTATGAATATACACGCCGCATATACGGCTCTTTACCGGCAAATCGAGACCGATTCACCATCAAAGGCGATCTGCCCGACCCACCGCACCATCTTGCCCGACAACTTACCGAGGCACTACGCCGCTCGGGAATAAAAGTACAGCACGAAGCAACCACGGCACGTATTTTGCATGAAACGGGAAAAGCACTTGCCCCCTACGACCCCGGCAAACCCGTTCTACTTACATACTACTCTCCTGCTCTCGTAGACCTGCTGCGGCATACCCTCATCGAAAGCGACAACCTCTACGCCGAATCTCTTTTACGGCAAGTAGAATTGGCAAGCCACCCGACGGCGACACTTTCGGGTAGCATCGAAGCCATGAAAAACATTTGGAAAGAAAAAGGATTTCCCATCGACGATGCCATTCTTTACGACGGCTCGGGACTGTCTCCGCTTAACCGTATTACACCGCTTATGATGTGCCGCCTATTGGCCTATGTTGCCGGTAACGGAGAAACGGGCAACATACTCTTCGACCTCCTGCCCCGACCGGGAGAGGGAACCCTCAAACGGTTTATGGCCGATTCGGAACTGGCAACGTCTTTCCGACTCAAAAGTGGGAGTATGACGGGCGTACAATGTTATGCGGGCTATTATAAAGGGAAACGCACTTATGCCGTCGTCGTAATGGTCAATCACTTTTCCTCTCCAAGAGCCCGGGTACAAAAAGAGGTTGCAGACACGCTCACCCGCTTGTTCTATTCGCTCGAAAAAACAGCCGATAAAAAAACAACATCGACACAAAAAATATGATAAAGACCCTTATTCTCGACTTCGACGGGACTTTGGCCGATACACAAGCATGTATCGTCGCTTCTGTGCAAAGTACACTGAATGTTTTACGGCTACCCTCCGTACCCCAAGAAGAAATCATATCGCGCATCGGTCTTCCTCTACGCACGGTACTCACCGAAGGCGCTCACATTCCAACCGGGACGTTACTCGAAAAATCCGTCGACATATACCGCCAACTTTTCGATGAGATAAGTCCCCGTACCGCACATCTTTTTCCTCATGTAAAAGAAACGCTCACCCGATTGCACGACGAAGGTACAACTCTCGCCATCGCCTCTGGAAAAAGCAGACGGGTATTGTTGCAAATGATGAAAGATTTCGACTTGCTGCCCTTAACGGGAACTATCGTTTGCGACGATGATGTTACTCACAAAAAGCCTGCACCCGACATGGCATTGAAAGTATTGAGCCTGACAGATACACTTCCTGCCGAAGCCATAGTGGTCGGAGATACGACATTCGATATAGAAATGGGACGTGCGGCCGGCTGCATGACCTGCGGCGTTACTTACGGAAATCACAATCGGGATATTCTGAAATCGTCCAGAGCCGATTTCCTTATCGACAACTTTTCTCAATTATATCCGCTCGTTTTCACGAAATAAAAATTTTTCAGCACTTTAATTCCGATAGAAACATCGTTCTGCATTCGATATGACGAACAGAGGCCTCCCCTTGTCAGGAGGCCTCTGCTTTATTCCACACACCGAATCGGCATCAATCTTATTGATGTTCGAGACGAAGTGTTTCGGTCGGTTGGTCGCATACCTCGGTAGGCCCGAAATACTGAATAGGACCGGGATATACATAACACGTTTCTCGAGCCCATTGCTTACGCTGAGACACAAAATATTTGAAAGGAGCTCCGTCGAGTTTCACCAAAGCCTTTTGTATCACCGGTTTCATCTCTCCGTTACGACGTTCCATATTCATCATCATCGTAACAGGCACGCCTCCGGCAATCCACTCTTCGGCCGGACGAGTCGTATTGCGTACCGACGACATATAACCCGTGCGGCCTTCACCGATAAGCATGGCCGCCGTATATCCCAACGAATAGCAATAGTCGGCATCGAAATTAGAGGGCGCTGCACAACGGCCTTCATATCCGAAAAAGTGAGTCTGAGTCGCAAATTTTCCAATATAAGTACCTTCGGCTTTCATCTCGGCCAAACGACGTCCCACCATTTCGGCTAATAATTTTTCGGTCTCAATAAGCGAAACTTGTACATTTCCATGTGGATCCCGATCGAGCGTAAGTTGACGAGCGACAGCTTCGGGCAACGTCGAATATATTGCGGCATTCTCAGGCGAAAGGTGTTTTGTAATATAATTGATTTGTTCCGATTTACGCACCATAGCATACTCCGAACCGTTCATCGCCAGAAAATCGTTCAACTCCGAAATAAGTTTCTTCATCGCCGGAATAAACTCGATAAGACCTTCGGGTATCAATACCGTACCGAAATTACTACCTTCGGAAGCCCGCACGGCAACAGCCTCGGCAATACAATTTACAATATCGTCGAGCGTTTGCTGTTTTGCTTCTACCTCTTCCGATATAAGACAGATATTCGGTTGAGTCTGCAACGCGCATTCCAATGCGATATGGGAAGCCGAACGTCCCATCAACTTGATAAAGTGCCAATATTTTTTTGCGGAATTGCAATCCCGCTGAATGTTTCCGATTACTTCGGAATATACCTTGCACGCCGTATCGAATCCGAACGAACTTTCGATCATTTCGTTTTTCAAATCACCATCGATGGTTTTAGGACAACCTATCACCTGCACGCCAGCCCCTATCTGTTTGTAATATTCGGCCAAAACGCAAGCATTGGTATTGGAATCGTCTCCGCCGATAATGACCAATGCTTTTATATCGAGATCTTTTAAGATTTGAAGTCCCTTATCGAATTGTTCCTTGGTTTCGAGCTTGGTTCTGCCCGACCCGATGATATCGAATCCTCCCGTATTACGATATTCATCGATAATATCGGAGGTAAGTTCCATATATTTATGATCGATAAGCCCGGCCGGTCCCAAAAGGAATCCGAACAGCCGGGAACCTTGATTCATTTTCTTGATGCCATCGAAAAGACCGGCTATGACATTATGGCCACCGGGAGCCTGTCCGCCCGAAAGGATCACGCCGACATTAATAGCCGGATAACTTTTTTCTTCACCATCGGCCTCAAATGTCAAGACTGGCATTCCGTAGGTATTCGGGAAAAGGGCGGCAATCTCTTCCTGATTGGCAACAGATTGCGTCGGTGCCCCCTCTTTGATATGTACCGTTCCTTTCAGCGACTTGGGCAATTTGGGCTGATATGCGACACGAGCCACCTGCAATGCACTCTTTTTCATAGATATTCTTTTTTAATGAGTTAACCTGTATTTATAAAAATGTCTTACAAATATGCGTTTTTTTTTCTTGATTGCCAAATATTAATGCTCGATTTACAAAAAATCGATTGCTCCCACATTTTCCGGTTTCCGGAATATTGCCTGATTAGGAAAAAAAATATACCTTTGCTTCGACTTTTTCCGACACGTTATTGTATGCGGGAAACGAAACACCGAGACAGTCGCCATAGGTACCAAGAGTGCACATATCAACAATTTAACGAATTCAAGACACATTATATTATCCAATTAAAACCAGAGCATTATGATCTATTCACAGGAAGTAGAACACATGTGTGTTGTTAAGAAAGGCCCCAACCACGGCCCCGCACCTATTCCCGAAGAAGGGAAATGGGTAAAAGCCAAAGAAGTCATCGACATTTCGGGTCTGACCCACGGTGTAGGCTGGTGCGCCCCCCAACAAGGAGCTTGTAAGCTGACACTCAACGTCAAAGACGGAGTCATACAAGAAGCGCTCGTCGAGACCATCGGTTGTTCGGGTATGACCCACTCGGCTGCTATGGCATCGGAAATACTCCCGGGCAAAACCATTCTCGAAGCCCTCAATACCGACCTCGTTTGCGACGCCATCAACACCGCCATGCGCGAACTGTTCCTCCAAATCGTTTACGGTCGTTCTCAATCGGCATTCTCCGAAGGTGGCCTCATGATCGGCGCAGGTCTCGAAGACTTGGGCAAAGGCCTCCGCAGCCAAACGGGAACTCTTTACGGAACTCTCGCCAAAGGCCCCCGTTACCTCGAAATGGCCGAAGGTTACATCAAAACCCTCGCCCTCGATAAAAACGATGAAATCTGCGGTTACGAATTCGTTCATCTGGGCAAATTCATGGATGAAATCAAAAAAGGTACCGATGCCAACGAAGCCTTGAAAAAAGTAACCGGTACCTACGGACGTTTCACCCAAGAGGCCGGTGCAGTAAAATACATTGACCCACGTAAAGAATAATAAGGAGGACAGACAACTATGATAAGAGAAGTAAAATTCGAGAGCCAAGAGCGTCGTATCAAACAAATCATCGCAGCTCTCAACGAAAACGGCATCAAAGACATCGAAGAGGCAAACGCCATCTGCGAGAAATACGGTCTCGATCCTTATAAAACATGCGAAGAAACACAACCCATCTGTTTTGAAAATGCCAAATGGGCCTATGTAGTAGGTTCGGCCATCGCCTTGAAAAAAGGCTGTAAAAATGCTGCCGAAGCTGCCGAAGCCATCGGTATCGGATTGCAGGCATTCTGCATTCCCGGTTCGGTTGCCGATGATCGTAAAGTAGGTATCGGACATGGTAACCTCGCCGCCCGTTTATTGCGTGAAGAGACCAAATGTTTCGCATTCCTCGCCGGACACGAATCGTTCGCCGCCGCCGAAGGTGCTATCAAAATCGCAGCAAAGGCAGACAAAGTTCGTAAAGAACCGCTGCGTTGTATCCTGAACGGTCTCGGAAAAGACGCTGCTCAAATCATCTCGCGTATCAACGGTTTCACCTATGTACAAACCCAATTCGACTACTATACGGGCGAACTGAAAATCGTTCGCGAAATCGCCTACTCCGACGGTCCCCGTGCCAAAGTAAAATGCTACGGCGCCGATGATGTGCGCGAAGGTGTTGCCATCATGTGGCACGAAGGCGTTGAGGTATCGATCACGGGTAACTCAACCAACCCCACCCGTTTCCAACACCCCGTAGCCGGAACCTACAAAAAAGAACGTGTGTTGGCCGGCAAACCTTATTTCTCGGTTGCTTCGGGAGGCGGTACGGGGCGTACCCTTCACCCCGACAACATGGCTGCCGGTCCTGCATCTTACGGTATGACCGACACAATGGGCCGTATGCACTCCGACGCTCAATTTGCCGGATCGTCTTCGGTTCCCGCTCACGTAGAAATGATGGGATTCCTCGGTATCGGTAACAACCCGATGGTAGGTTGTACCGTAGCTTGCGCCGTAGACGTAGCTACCGCTCTGAACAAATAATAAATCCCTTATCACAAAAAGAGAGTAACAATCATAGCATTGTTACTCTCTTTTTTCTTTCTATATTTCACGGACATATTTTTCGCCCCACCTTTCTGAGAATAATCCAATCATACTTTTCCTCCTTACATGATTTCCCTATCAAATACTTTCTACCCTTTTACAAAAGAGGGAGAGCAACTTCTTTCCCGGAATTTATAAAAAGGCCCTGTAAAAATATAATTTTCGAGTAATTTCATTATATTTGCGTGTAAGAGGATATTTTATTTTCCTCCATACAATCTTATCTTTCAAACTACAAATAAAAAATCGATATGGATAGGCAACAACTGGAAGAATTACAGAGAAGAGCAGAGGCCAGCCTTAAAAATAATAAGGTTTACCAAATAACTTCTTTCCTATATTTCCCGGGTTTTGTATTGATATTCGTTTCATATGCGTTTTTCTCCGATAAGAGTTGGGTAATAGCTTTGTGTTCATTTTTCTTTGTTATCTCATTTGTGAGTTTTTGCGTCAACTGTCAAATTATAATCAACGCAAAAAAACGAATAAAGGAAGAAATGAAAAGGCAACATGAATGGGAGGATTAACTATAAAAAACTTCTGATGCTTTGTTCGGATAAAAAAGATCAAAAAAAACGGACTAAAAACATTTCAATGACAATTATATCATTTTTTCTAATAAACAAAGAAATCACACAATACTATATATCATGAGAATAAAAGGTATTTTATATATTTTCATTGTAAGTTCTATATGCAGTATATTTTTTTCATCTTGTGCAAAAGAAGGTGATTTGGGCGATCTGATGAATCCTTTCGGAAACAATACGACAAGCAATCCCGGAGGTAAGGGTAAAGCCCCGGAAGATCTCCCTGCCGGAACTACAATTGAATGGAGCGGCTATTATCTCGTAGGCGATAAACGTTATGGAGAAGGTACTCAACAATTGACGATTCTGAATGAAACAGATTGCCGTTCGAGTTGGTCGGTCGATTGGGGAACTTATACCTATACCAAAACCGGAGACAATACAGCCAAACTCAGTTTCTCGATCGTACAAAGCGTTGTAGGGAATGTGAGAAGTTTCCAATATACGACGACTCTCACTTTTTCCAAAAGCAATGAGTTTGAAATGACAGGAACAAAGTTCGTTTTCAGCACGTTAACCGGATCGACACTTTGCGAACTGCATTGTACCGGAACTCTCTACTAATAAAAAATTAATGCCAAATACCTATTAAAACAATAGGATTCTTTTTCCGGAAGAAAATAAAAAGGATTCTGGCTTTTTATAAAAACAGCACCAAAGCCATTTATTCCCGGTAATTTCATTATATTTGTCTGTATATCTCTATTGTTATGGAATATTACATATTGATAAACGAAAAACCCGAAGGCCCTTTCGCTCTTGAAAGACTGAACGAAATGCATATAACCCCTCAAACACTGGCATGGCATCAGGGTATGCCATCGTGGTTGCCTGCCGGGCAAATAGATGAGTTACAATTTTTATGGAACACATCAACACCCCCGCCCGTACCTCCCATCGAAACGACACCCGCAACCCCGACCACCGCACCCAAGACATGGCTGGTCGAATCGATACTCGTAACAGTACTCTGTTGCCTGCCATTCGGTATCGTAGGTATCGTCTATGCCAGCAGAGTAAGTTCGTTATTGAAAAGCGGGAATTATGCCGAAGCCGTCGAAGCCAGCAAAAATGCGGGGAAATGGACCAAAATAGGCTTTATTGTCGGATTAGTGGCAACCTTATTGTACATCGCGTTTCTCGCCGTTTACACATTTATGGCATCTTCATTTTAATTCATGAGCAGGAAATCGAAATATATCGTAGGGATAACGGGTGTCCTTACGATATGTTTTATTTTCTATTTTCTCGACCCTCTCGAATGTCCGTTATTCCCCAAGTGCCCGTTTCTCGTGCTTACAGGACTGGAATGTCCGGGTTGTGGTACCCAACGCGCTTTGCACAGCTTGCTGCATCTGCACATCATCGATGCCCTACGGTACAATGCGTTACTGATTTTTTCACTCCCCTATATCGCCCTACTTCTCTATGCCGAAATGGGCCGTACTCGATACCCCAAACTCTACATCGCCATACACCGGCCGATATATATCCGGTGTTACCTCATTGTCGTAATTCTCTGGTGGATAGGGAGGAATCTCACCACCAATTTCTGAATTAGTCTCACGATCGATTATGAGATATAAGCAATATATCGGAACATAAATCGACGAAAAACCGGCAGACGCATAAAGACTTGCTCAAAAAGTAAGATACCTATAACCGCACAAGCGATACCCGTAAGGACATCGATCATATAGTGATGTCCCGAGTAAATCGCCGTAAACCATATTCCCGCCATGATAATGCCGAAAAGAGCGATAAGCCATTTCTTACAACGCCCCATAACCGCATAGGTAAAAGCGACCGGCATATAGGCCGAATGCAACGAGGGCAACGCGGCAAAAACATTGGCATTGCGCCCATACATGGGTGCAAAAATATCCATACCCACCAATGCATCGAAACGACCCAAACCCGCTACATTGCCGGGCGTACCGAGTATCGGCTCGAAACCATACTGCATGACGTACCACGGCGGTGCGGCCGGGTGAATATAATATCCGGCAAAACCGATAAGATTGACCAGCAGGAAAACAAGCGAGAAACGTAACGCCAGTTCCCGACGCCCTTTGATAAAAAGAGACAAGGCAAAAAGCACGGGAACAGGGACCCAACAAAGATAGAAAAGTCCGGCAAAGAAATCGGCCACAGAACAATGATGTTCATGAAAAAATTCGCACAAAGTCATTCTTACACCGTCGACATCGATACCAAAAATTGTTCTTTCTGCGGAATAAAGACCCGCAACGTCAATGTCATTGACCATATAATTGGGCCATACCCGCATCCAGTCGTACGAAACGGCAAAAACAACGAAAGGGAGCAAAGCGACCACCAACTTCCGGGTATAAAGTGAAGCGAAAAGCAACACATCGAGAACGACCGCCATAGCAATATGTTCGGGTCTCAGCCCGATAAAAACGGCAGTCAAAAGCAAAAACGACAACGTACTGACGAGAACGATAACAGCTTCTTTCCGGGTCGGCGGCAGGTAACTCATAAGTCGATTATTTCTTGTCGTTCAACAACCGATAACAATGCGCCACCCGCACAAATGCCGTAACATTGGCCAGAACGGCAATGACGGCAAGCGGCACGGCAAGGATAAGAATCGGATCGAATGCCGTACAATCTCCGAATATCCCGCAGAAAAGAGCACCGAGGCTGGTCAGTACGACCCGTTCGGGACGCTGCATAAGCCCCACCTTGCACTCCAACCCCAATCCTTCGGCTCGCGCCCGGACATAACTTACCATGATAGACCCGACAAGGGCAACAAACGCGACGATAGCCCACGCCATATACCCTTGCAGGATAAGGAAAAAGAATATTCCGAAAAGGGTAAACAGCTCGCTGTACCGGTCGAGTACCGAATCATAAAACGCACCGAAACGGGAAACCATATTTCCAAGACGCGCAACACGTCCGTCGAGCATATCGAACAAGCCGGCAAAAAGTACGACACCTCCTCCTAAGCCCACATAGAAATAGGCCTCGGATTTCGCCAAATACCCGGCATAAATAAAAACAGCCGCAGCAGCAATATTCAATATCAGGCCGGTTGTGGTAATGATATTGGGTGTGATACCCATTTTTATAAGTCCCTTTACAACCGGGTTTATGATTTTATAAATCAACTGTTGCAGATAATCACGGTAATGCATAGATTTATCTCGATTTATCGTTTATGTGATATGAATAATTTGTCGAAAAAACAATCCCGATACACAAACTTGCGTTGCAACTGGTAATTCCAAAAAAATGAAACGATAAGCGCCACGACAACTTTGGGCAATAGAAAAAGATTGACCGACACATACATATTACTCAGCCGGTCGACCCACGCCATACGCATCATACACTCGGTAAGGAAATACGTACCGTAGGTATTAAGAATGATGCTCCCGCCCCATACCAACATATATTTCAAAGCGATATGGCACTTGGACGACGATACGCAAAACACCCATTTATAATTGATGCAACAATTCACCACACCTCCCGAAAGAGCACCGAGAAAAGTCGCATAGACATAATAAAGTCCGCAAAAATTGACTAAGGCCAGAGTCGCCATGAAATCGACCGCACTGGCAATTTGAGCCGAACACATGGCTTTGAGAAATAATATGAACGAACGCCTCGACATAATTTGCTTTTATTCTATCGAAAGACGGATAATACCCAACAATATCGCACTGTATATCCCGGCCAAAATATCGTCCATCATGATTCCTACCCCTCCCCTAAAACGCTCCATACGACGTACGCCGAGGGGCTTCACTATATCGAAAAAACGGAAAAGGGCAAAAGCAGCGACGACATACCACCAGCCTCCGTCCGGAACGACAAGCAGAGGAATCCACACACCCACCATCTCATCGATGACGACACGAGACGGATCTTCACCCCAGTATTTTTCCATAACCGCACTCGAATATATTCCCTGCACGGTAAAATAGACAATGGCCACTGCCAATACAGTCTGCAAGATTTCAAATGGCAATAGGAAATAACCGGCCATCCACAAAAGCACCGCCAGCAAAGCTCCGGCAGTTCCGGGGGCTACGGGCGAAAATCCCGACCCGAAACCCGTCGCCATAAAAAGATGAAAAAACGGAGGCTTTTGTACAGACATTCTTTCTCTAATTTTATTTTTTTTATGAGAATGTGCAAAAGTAAGCAATATGTTCTATACCACCAAGTAAGAAAGTTGTAATTCGATTCGTCGAAAAGGAAATAGAGATGTTTTATCGGTCCAGTATCATTTCTTACACAAAACTGAGATGGTACAACAAATGGGAGATCAGGAATAACGGCGGGGATAACGGATCAAAATAGCCAGTAACGCACAAAGTCCCAATAATACCGGATAATACAAGTAACGGATTATCGATAACGGAGAGAGCTGCGTAAGACCGGCAGCGATAAGCAACTGTGCTCCATAAGGTATCAACCCCTGTACAGCACAGGAAAAGGTATCGAGAATACTTGCCGTCTTACGGGCATCGAGGCCGAAGCGCATGGTAATATCCCGGGCTATCGGACCGGTCGTAATGATAGCAATGGTATTATTGGCCGTACAAAGGTTGGCCAAAGATACAAGAGCTGCAATACTCAACTCGGCCCATCGTTTGGTAGAGACATGAGCCGTAAGCCGGGAAATAATATATTCCATACCGCCGTTATAACGAATCAGTTCGAGCATACCGCCGGCCAATAGGGTTACGATAATGAGTTCCCCCATACCCGTAATACCCTCTCCCATCGCCGCCAGACAACCGAAGATATCGTACCCGCCGGTAAACACTCCTATTGCAGCCGACGTAAATATGCCCAATGTCAGGACCAGCATTACATGCACACCCGCCAACGCCGTAAGCAATACGACAATATAAGGAATGACTTTCACCCACTCCACAGCAGCCTCGGGTGCCGGAATATCGAGCCGGAAGCCCACCACCGTATAGTATGCAAGTAAAACGACAGCCGCAGGAAAAACGATAAGAATATTTACCCGGAATTTATCTTTCATTTCGCATAATTGAGTGCGGGTAGCCGCTATCGTCGTATCGGAGATAAAAGACAGATTATCTCCGAAAAAAGCACCTCCGACAACAATAGCCGTCATATACGGCAAAGCGATTCCCGTTTTATCGGCCAACCCGGCCGCTACCGGAACCAAGGCAACAATCGTGCCGACCGAGAGAGAAATAAAACAAGAAGCCGCAAAAAGACCCACCAATAAAAAATGATCGGGCAAAAGCCACAACGTAAGATTTACCGTCGCATCGATCGCCCCCATTGCTTTGGCCGACTGCGCAAAAGCCCCTGCCAAAATAAAAATCCATATCATGATAAGGATATTTTTATCGGCAGCACCTTCGGAAAAACGGGCGATGCGCTCGGGCAGAGACAATCCGTCGGTAAGGGCCACAGCCACCATCGATGCGATAATGAAAGCAACAGTAATGGGTACAGCATAAAAATCATCGACCCATACCGACGCAAGCAGATAAACGCCTAAAAAAACAAACAATGGAACCAACGCCCGGAAACCCGGGCGTTGTGGTAAAGCGGTCTTCATCATTGCCCGACAATCAGTGTTTTACTTCATTCTCCAACGGACGACCCGCCTCGAAATCGGCAATATTCTGCAATGTGGTCTCGGCGATATTGTGGACAGCCTCTCTGGTGAAAAAAGCCTGATGGGAAGTTACAATCACATTATTGAAAGACAATAACCGGGCCAAAACATCATCATCGATAATACGGTCGGACTTATCTTCATAAAAATATCCGCTCTCTTCTTCGTATACGTCGAGACCGGCATAACCCACCTTCTTACTTTTCAACCCATTGATCAATGCATGAGTGTGTATCAGTTTTCCCCGACCGGTATTGATGAGCATTACCCCCTGTTTCATCTTGGCAATCGCCTCATCGTTGATGATATAACGCGTCTCATCGGTAAGCGGACAATGAAGCGAAATAATATCGGAACTCCGGTAAAGATCGTCGAGCGATGTGTATTCGACATGATAGGCGGCAGCAAACTCTTTATCGGGATAAAGGTCGTAAGCCAATATACGCATTCCGAAACCGCTCAACAAACGTATCAATACTTTGGCTATTTTTCCCGTACCTATAATACCTATGGTTTTCTCGTGCATATCAAACCCCATAAGACCATGCAATGAAAAATTTCCGTCTCGGGTACGCCACGTAGCACGCGGAATGCGGCGATTGAGCGCAAGCATCAATGCCAACGTATATTCGGCAACGGCATAGGGAGAATAAGCGGGGACTCGGACTACCGGCAAACGCCCTTCGGCTGCCGCCAAATCGACATTGTTATAACCGGCACACCGCAAAGCCAGCAATTTGACACCGTTTTTCACCAACGTATCTATCACACCGGCATCGGCAATATCGTTTACAAAAATGCACACGGCATCGAATCCTTGGGTCAACATCACATTGTTTGGATTGAGATGCCCCTTGAAATAAACGATATCGAAACCGAAACGTTCGTTCATCTTACTGAAAGAATCCTCATCATAAGGTTTTGTGTCGAAAAAAGCGATTCTGAATGACATGGAATAAAATAATTTGATTTGTAATTGGTGCTACGGTAAAGATACATCTTTTTTCGTAGGGGAAAACAATCTTCTCCTGTTTTTTTGTATAAAAGAATTCCACTCATCGATCTTCTCTCAACAAAAAAGAAAAATTATTTTTTAACTTTGCGAATATAAACGCAACAACCATGAAAAAGATTTTCGTATCAACGATCATACTGTTCCTCGCATCTTGGATATACGCCGAAAAAGACTACAACGTCGATGCAAAAACCGGAGCCAGCATGCCGGTACAAAAGGTGGAGACAACTCCATCTTACCGACTTTTTCCCGCAAACAAGGCCAAAGGAGTTCCGCCCGATACTCATCTCACCATCGAGTTCGACAGTCCGGTACAACTCAACAATAAAGGAGTCATACGCATCTACGAATCGCATACGGGACGACTGGTCGACACACTCGACATGAGTATTCCCGCCGGCCCTACCGAACCCGATATGATACGGAAACAAAAAGCGACCTATACCACCGAACCGTATCCTTACGACTCTTCCCACTCCATTACCAACGCCAACACAAAAGCCGGGACTCCATCGGGTACTGCCATACGTGATACGACCGGGCCCTACCAACTGACAATCATAGGGGGCTTCTCTGACGGATTCCACTTTTATCCGGTCATCATCGATGGCAATCGAGCCACCATTTATCCGCATAACAATCTGCTGGAATACGGAAAAAGCTACTATGTTACTATCGACAAAGAGGTTTTCACCCTCGAAAAAGGTGTGTTCTCGGGTATTTACGATCGCGGGACATGGCAATTCAGCATCCGCAAAAACGCTCCGGAAGCCACCCGACGTCATCTTATCGTAAATCATGACGGGAGCGGAGACTTCTGTACCGTACAGGGGGCGATGGATTTTATACCCGATTTCAGTGCAGAGTCGTGGAGCGTTTTTATCCACAACGGAGACTATGAAGAACTGGTCTATTTCCGGAACAAGAAAAACGTTCTTCTTCAAGGGGAAAATCGAGACAGCGTATTGATTCATTACGCCAACAATGAAACATTCAATCCTCATCCCCTCAATGTAAAAACGAATGAATGGCCGGGAACTTTCCCATCTCGTCGCGCAGCCTTTGCCGCCGATAACTGTTACGATATGCGTTTCGAAAACATGACCATACAGACCGACCTTCGGGGACAAGCCGAAGGCCTTCTGCTCATGGGTTCCCGCAACTATCTGCGCAACGTACGGGTTGTCGGGTCGGGCGACGCTCTGCAAATCAACGGATCGGTCTATCTCGAACGTTGCATCATCGATGGCGGCGGCGACATGATTTTGGGAAGAGGTCCCGCTTATTTCAAAGATTGCCTATTGAAAAGCCCCGGCCCGTTTATGTGGATACGCAATACCGAAGCCAATCACGGAAATATCTTCGTAAATTGCCACTTCATAGGAACGAGAAAAAATACCGTTCTGGCACGTTCTCCGCTAAACAAACTTCCTGAGGGCTATCCCTATGCCGAGGCCGTACTCATAAATTGCACGCTCGAAAATATCGCGCCGGAAGGTTGGGGTAACATCGGGGGACCGGCACATCACTTGCGTTTTTTAGAGTTCGACAGTAGGGATAAAGATGGCAATCCCATCGATACGAGCCGTCGCCACCCGCTCTCAAAACAACTCAGGTTACCGGCTGACGACTGCTTGATCGAGATGTACCTCGACCCTGCAAAAATCCTCAACTGGCAACCCGAGTGGTAAATCTTATTATCCTCGCACCGAACTGATTACTTCTTCTCTGACAGACTTCCATTCGGTATTTCTACCGAATGGGGAGAATGCATGCTTTCCCCGTTCTCTTCCCAATGAAACGGTTCGAACTGCGTATCGCTGTTTTTCCAGCTCGGTTTACGCGAAGCATAAATCACAAAAGGTGCTATAACGACAATCAATGCGCCTATGATAAGGACCGAGAACCATACGGCATTGCTACCCACCGATATTTGGCTGGGCGGTATAAAACTCAAAATGAAAGCCAGTAAGGAGCCACAAAATCCCAAACCGCCGATAAACCACATCAACCCATTGCCTTTACCTCCGATACGAAAAGGACGATCGGCTTTTTTCATATTATACCGCAAATAGATAGCCGCCGAAAACATGAGCATATACATAATCAGATAAAGCACTACGGTAAGTTGCGACATAATCTGATAAAAACTTTGTACCGAAGGCATAACAACAAACAACAGACTCAGCAACGTAACCGCCCCACCCTGTATATAAAGAATATTTTTCTGAACGCCGATTTTATTGGTTTTTTGGAAAAAAGGCGGTAAATAACCGGCCCGTCCCACCGCAAAAATACCTTTCGATGGACCGGCAACCCATGTCAGAACCCCCGCCAAAACACCAAAAGCCAATGCCACGGCGATGACCGGCGATAACCAAGAAGCCTTGATAAAGGCAAAATAATTATCGAAACCCACCAAAAGGCTTTGCGTCAGGTTGATATCTTTTTGTGGAATAATGACACCGAGTGCAAATGTTCCCAATATGAAAATCAGTACCGTAATGGCCGAGCCCATAAAGACGGCTTTCGGGTAATTTTTGGACGGATTATTTATATCTTTCACATGGATACCCCCCATCTCCATTCCGGCGTAAAACAAGAAGATACTGGCCGCCAAAACCAAATTATCGAAATTCGAGAAATCGGGCAAGAAACTGCCCGAAAAATCCATTTGGGATTTTCCGCCCATCAACAAATAGACAATCGCCAGAACGACCAACAGACCGGCCGGAATAATCGTTCCTACCAGACCTCCTATCTTGGCGACTTTTCCTACCCAGTCCAACCCTTTCAGCGAAATAAATGTCGCCAACCAATAAATAAACAACACAACGGCCAATGTATAAAAACGATTCGATGCCAACAACATATCTCCGGAATGATTCATTCCGATAAACGCTATCGCAACAGCGCCGAAAGTAAGCACCGTCGGATACCAAATCGTACTCTCTATCCACTGTAACCAAATCGCCAAAAAACCGGCTTTCTTGCCGAATGCCTCTCCTACCCACCGGAATACACCGCCCTGCTTGTCCTGAAACATAGCCGCCAACTCGGCCGCAACCAAAGCCGTAGGTATAAGAAACACCAATGCCGCAAATAAATAATAAAATGCCGAACTGACACCATACTCGGCCTCGGCCGGTAGCCCCCGTAACGATACGACAGCCGTTACATTCATAATTGCCAACGTAAACACGCCCAGCTTTACTGATTTTCCGATGTTTGCCATATTATCTCTATATTATAATTAAGTAATTCCTGTTTTTCGTGTAGATAAACAATCGGCGACCGCTTGTTGTTTTACATACAGACGATTTTATTCGAACATGAATATGAAAAATATACAAACCGTGAGGTGGAGAGATTACGAATCAAAGGTTTATAACATATTACATATTTTGATCTTATTGTTATCGGTATTCCTCATCATCACCATATCGATCGACACATTTCGCAATATATCGTTTCTCAACCAGGGTTATTACAAGAAAATACAATTATGGATATGCGCTTTTTTCATACTGGATTTTATTTTGGAGTTTATCCTGTCGAAGCATAAATGGAAATATCTGAGAAATCGTTTCGTTTTCTTTTTGGTATCGATACCCTATATGAATATATTCTCATATCTGAATGTGGATTTTTCTCCCGAAACATACTATTTTCTACGGTTCATTCCCCTTGTGAGAAGCGGATATGCTTTGGCTATCGTCATCGGTTGGCTCTCATACAACAAAATATCGAGTCTTTTTATATCGTATGTAACCATGCTTCTGGCAACCGTCTATTTTTCAAGTCTCATATTCTTTGTTCTGGAACACACGGTCAATCCGATGGTCAACCGATATACCGATGCCCTATGGTGGGCTTTCATGGACGTAACGACGGTAGGCTCCAACATTTACGCCGTTACCGCCACCGGGAAGACACTCTCGGTTGTTCTGGCAGCGCTGGGCATGATGATGTTTCCGATTTTCACGGTCTATGTTACCCATCTGGTACAGCAAACAAGCCGACACAAACCGCAATAAAAACCGACCCGACATTTCTTTGTCAAAAAAGGAGAATCCGGAATTGATCGGATTCTCCTTTCTCTTCTAAAAAACATCTCATCGGAGAACTTACGCAATTATCTTCACAGAATCTCCACTAAATACCGACAGTCCGAGTTTGTTCATGATATGCTTGATCGCCAACTGGGCCTTTACCGAATTACCGGACTCATCTATCGGCGGAGCAAAAGCCGAGATTCCCATAATACCGGGAAGGACACCCATGACTCCGCCACCGACACCCGTCTTTGCCGGAATGCCCGAAGTATAAAGCCAGTCTCCCGTATGTTCATAAAAACCCACGGTAGCAATAAGCGAGGTAATCTGCGGAGAAAAAGAGGCATCAAACACGCTCCTCCCCGTCTTTGGATTGACACCTCTGTTGGCTATCGTGGCTCCGCACACCGAAAGTTGTTCAGCGGTAATACCCAAAGAGCACTGCCGGGTATAAAGGTCAAGAGATAAATCCGGATCATCATAGATACGATTATAATTTTTCAGCAACCAGACAATAGATCGGTTATTGAAATTCGTCTCCGACTCCGAACGGTACAACTCTTCTATCAAATCGGGAGCACTTCCCGATAATTGGGTTATGTTTTCTACGATCGCCGCCCATTTTTTATCGGCATCACCCATCGGATTGACCATGCTACACGCTGTTATGGCACCGGCATTGACCAACGGTGTGGAAGGGTGATCGTTTTCCAACAGAATAGCGATTATCGAATTAAACGGCAATCCGGTCGCATCGGCACCGATCATCGAAAGCAGTTTTTCGGCCCCATACTGGCGCAATACCAATATGGCGGTATATACTTTGGAGACAGATTCTATACCGAATCGGTATCGAGTATCACCGACCTCAATCATTCGCCCGTCCAGCAGACAGACACTGATACCGAACAAATTTTTATCGACATTGGCGAGATAAGGAATATAATCGGCGTTTTTCCCATCTTGATTATCCTTAAACATGTCGTAGGCTTCGTGCACAGCCTGTTCTATCGAAGAAAAAGAAATAGATTTTTCCATTTCTCTATTTTTTAGTCCTATGACAACTTCCGGTATGTGTAAACACCGAACCCTGTACCTCGATATTCTTATCTTGTGCAATGCGCGTATTGGTGGGATATTCCAACTTTTCGAGAGAAGCGACTGCATCGCGTATGTCGTTCAGCAGCATATCGGCCATATCGCGACTAAATCCCTGACGGACAACAATACGCATAACCACATAATTCTGGATATTCTCAGGTAATGTATAGGCAGGTACCATCCAGCCCCCTTGTTTCAACTTGTCTTGCAAATCATACAAGGTCCATTTGGCATTCTTGGCATAATCGGGTTTTATATACCAAATAAACAGGGGATTCTCTACCCGATTACTGTAATTGACAAACGGTGTCATCTTGCCTATTTCATCGTGCAGATATTGAGTGATCTGCATGCTGTTGTGCTGGATAGCTTTATAGCCCTGAAATCCCAAGCGGATAAACTGGTAATACTGACCCAATATCTGTGCCGCCGGACGAGAAAAATTGAGACCCACCTGCGTGATATTCGCCCCCAAATAATTTACACTGAACGACATTTCTTCGGGTAAATATTTTTTGTCTTTCCAGACAACCCAGCCCAAACCGGGATACACCAGTCCGAACTTATGTCCCGACGTACTGATAGAAAGGACCCACTTCAACCGGAAATCCCATTTTTTATGAGGTTCGAGGAAAGGTAAAATAAATCCGCCCGACGCTGCATCAACATGGATAGGTATATCATAACCCGTCTTTTTATTGAACGTATCAAGAGCCCGGTCGAGAGCCTCTACATCATCGTTCAGTCCCGTCCACGTAACACCTTCGATAGGTACGATACATATCGTGTTTTCATCACACATTTTCAAGGCTTCTTCGGGATCGAGGGTTGTTTTTTCGAGTGTCAAAGGCACTTCCCGCATTTCGATCTGCCAAAGTTGAGCGAATTTTTCCCATACGACCTGAAAACCTGAGGAAATGACAAAGTTCGGTTTATCGATCGGTTTTCCTTCGGCCTGACGTTTTTTGCGCCATCGAAGCCAAGCTGCAACTCCTCCCAACATACAGGCCTCGGAAGAGCCTATCGCCAAAGCTCCGCTTTTCCATTTTTCCTCTTCGGGAGAGTTCCACAAGTTAGCCATAATATTGATACACTTCGCATTCATGACAGCAATACGGGGGTATTCCGTTTCATCGATATAATTGATGTTAATGGCCTCATTCATCAACTTCGTCGCATAATCGTCCATATAAGTCGTTACGAATGTAGCCAGATTCAACCGGGGTTGTGTCTGTGCAAACGTCTCGTCTTTCACCATCTGATAGGCTATTTCCGGAGTTGTCGGGGCATCGGGAATACGATCTACGGGAGAGGGTTTCAACATTTCGTCGGAGCCGAAGATACTGGTCTTGGCATCGCCTGTTCTGAAATTCAAATCTTTCATTGCTTAAAAATTTATGAGTTAGAAATATAAGGCCGGTTTTTGAAACGACCCACCAATAAAACAACAGATCGACAAGACGAAAGTTTGAGCCATTCATCTATTCATACACAATTTGGCACTTATTAAAATTTACAAGAAATCCTCCCGGTAAACATTCAGAAAATGAAGATTGTTGTAGGTATAAATCTTTCAGGAAATCATAATACACGACATAATTATGAAAATAAAAACAGGACAAGGCACAATGCCCTTAGTCATACTTCTGGGAATATGGTCCATCTCGGCTTTGAACGCGATACCGGGTCTGGCCGTCTCCCCTATTCTGGGACAGATGTCTACGATATTTCCGCAATCATCAGAGTTCGACATACAACTATTGTCCTCCCTCCCGTCCTTGCTTACAATCCCATTTATCTTGTTATCGGGAAAATTGACAGAACATATCAACAACATCTTTTTGCTGCAAACGGGTCTTATCATCTTTGTTCTGAGCGGATTATTTTACATACTCTCTACCGAAATGTGGCAACTGATTGCAGTAAGTGCTTTGCTGGGGATAGGCTCGGGCCTTATCGTTCCTTTATCGACCGGACTGATCTCGCGTTATTTCACGGGGAAATATAGAACGCGACAATTCGGCCTGAGTTCCGCAATTACCAACATCACACTGGTATCGGCAACCCTATTGACCGGATATTTGGCCGGCATCGACTGGCATTTACCCTTTGTCGTGTATTTCTTTCCGATCGTCGCATTCGTCTTCTCTTTCTACTTGAAAAAAGACCCTGTCTCGGCGGCTCCCGTCAGAACGAACAATCCCGGAAAAATCAATGTAAAACACCTCATCGGCCTTATGGCATTTTACGGGCTGGTAACTTATCTGGTTGTCATCATCAGTTTTAATTTACCGTTTCTGATGAAAGAATATCGTTTCGATGCCGAAACTTCGGGAATCATCATCTCGATGTTTTATTCAGCAATTGTCGTCCCGGGATTTTTCCTGAACAAGATCCTCTCGACATTCAAATACCTTACAAAGTGCATGTGTCTGTTATGTATTGCTGCCGGACTCTTGTTGGTCTTAATATCGAGTAATGTATGGATATTAGGAACAGGAGCCGTTTTCATGGGTTTCGGATACGGTGTCATACAACCGCTCATATACGACCAGACCAGCCAAGTCGCCACCCCTGAAAAAACAACTTTGGCTCTGGCATTTGTCATGTCGATGAATTATTTGGCCATATTACTCTGCCCGACAATCATCGACACCTTCCAATCCCTATTCCATATCCATTCCCAGCAATTCGCCTTCTCATTCAACCTTTCCATAACGCTACTGGCTATCATATGGTCCTATGCGGCACGTCATACATTCTTATTCAACGATAATTTGGAGAACGATAAATCATCTTTGGAAGAACTATGATCAGCAAAACAAGTGAAGCCAACTTGGCAATGGTTGTATCGAAAACATTCAGCGGGCTGAACGTAAACGCCCTGCGATACTTGTTACCGTTATGGATAGCACCTCTTACCGGCGTAACCTACCGCTGTGTCTTTGCCGCCGTCGCTTTCTGGATCATCGGATATTGGGCAAAACCCGAAAAAGCCTCGGTGAAAGACAAATTATTCTTATTTCTGCTGGGGGCAATCGGTATTTACGGATATATGTTTGCATACCTGATGGGACTGAGCAAGACGACTCCCGTCTCTGCGGCGATTTTCACCTCCATGCAACCGATTTGGGTTTTCCTCTTATCGGCACTCTTTCTCCAAGAGAAAATAACGACTATGAAGATCATCGGAATTTTAGTTGGGTTAAGCGGAGCGCTATTATGTATTTCGACACAAAAAAGCGATGACCTCGCCTCCGATGCCTTATCGGGAAATCTTTTCTGCCTGACCAGCTCTGTCATCTATGCTGTGTATTTGATATTAAGCAACCAATTCTTGAAAAAAACAGGTACTTATACTCTCATGCGTTATACTTTCTCGGGGGCTGCCGTTTCAAGCCTCATCGTCTTATCCTTTACCGGATACGATGCACCACTCACGACACCACCGTTACAGTTTTGGCCGATAGCATTGCTGATTTTCGTTCTGATTTTCCCTACCGTCATCAGCTACCTACTCATTCCCATCGGCCTTAAATATCTGAATACAACAGTCGTATCCATATACGGATACCTGATATTGATCGTAGCTTCAATCGTCTCTTTTGCCGTAGGACAGGACCGATTCGGCTGGGAACAAGTCGTCGCCATGATTCTCATCTGTATCGGTGTCTATTGGGTGGAAATCGCGGAAACAGGGAAAAACGGCAATCGAAAACGCCCCCACTCTCCCACCACTACCTGAGGCAATGTAGTATCACTCCATGAAACAAAAATGCGGTGTGTAAACTTGTTTTACACACCGCATTGAATATTGTACAGATGAGTTATCCGAGGAATCCCAGCAAGATACCGGCGGCAACAGCCGAGCCGATAACACCGGCGACATTCGGACCCATGGCATGCATGAGCAAATAATTCGACGGGTCGTATTCCAAACCCAATACTTGCGAGATACGGGCCGAATCGGGTACTGCCGATACACCGGCATTACCGATAAGAGGATTGATTTTATTGTCTTTCTTCAAAAAGAGATTGAAGAATTTCACAAACAATACGCCGGCCGCCGTCGCAATAATGAATGAAATGGCTCCAAGTACAAAAATTTTCACCGAATCACCGGTCAGGAACTGAGACGCCTGTGTCGAGGCTCCTACTGTTACTCCCAGCAAAATAGTGATGACATCGATAAGCGGGCCACGGGCAGTCTCGGCCAAACGACGGGTAACGCCACTTTCTTTCAATAAGTTCCCGAAGAAAAGCATTCCCAACAACGGAAGACCCGACGGCACAAGGAAACATGTAAGCAACAGCCCTACAATGGGAAAAATTATTTTCTCGGTCTGCGAAACAACACGCGGCGGACGCATGCGGATAAGACGCTCTTTCTTGGTCGTCAATAAGCGCATAATGGGCGGCTGTATGACAGGAACCAATGCCATATATGAATAGGCCGATATAGCGATAGCCCCCATCAGGTTCGGAGCCAGTTTCGACGAAAGGAATATCGCCGTAGGACCATCGGCACCACCGATAATACCGATAGCACCAGCCTGACTGGGGTCAAACCCCATCGCTAATGCAATAGCATAAGCACCGAATATACCAAATTGAGCCGCAGCTCCGATAAGCATCAACTTCGGGTTGGAAATCAGAGCCGAAAAATCGGTCATAGCTCCTATACCCAAAAATATGAGCGGCGGATACCAACCCTGAACAACTCCTTGATAGAGAATATTAAGAACCGAACCTTCCTCATAAATACCCAACTGTAATCCGGCATCCTTGAAAGGTATATTACCTATAAGGATACCAAAACCGATAGGGATCAACAACATAGGTTCAAATTCCTTCGCAATTGCCAAATAGATAAAAAAGCAACCGACAATAATCATGATGAAATTCCCCATCGTGATATTGGCGAAACCTGTATAAGTGAGAAACTCTTGAATATTCTCACCTAAAAAACTCAAAAACTCTCCCATAAGCCTTATCCGATAACAACGATATCGGCACCTTCGAGTATCGAATCGCCTTTATTAACTTTTATTGCCGTGATTTTTCCATCATGGGTGGCTGCAATCACATTCTCCATTTTCATGGCTTCGAGAATAGCCACTTTTTGCCCTGCTTTCACGGTATCGCCCACACTCACGTTTATTTCGAGAATAACTCCGGGCAGCGGCGAACGCACGGCACCGGCTACCGACGCAGCGGCAGGACGGCTTACGACTGGTTCTCCGGCAGGCGTAACAGGAGCTGCCTGCGGTCGAGTAAGCGGTTTGATCTGTTTCTTGGCCGGCTTATCAAGCTCCACCTTATAAGGAGTCCCGTTTACCTCGACCGTTGCGATATTATCTTCGATCTGGTTGATATTTACGGTATAAAGATTTCCGTTGATTTTATATTTAAACTCTTTCATAGCGCTGATTTTTAAAATTTTCGTTGTGGTATTTGTCGCAATCCATAAATTTTGGAACTCCACGGTGAATAACTCCGTTTCACCTGTTTCACGGTGAGAATGGCATCTTCATAATCGTGTTCGGCCTCCTGATGTTCATAAATGGCCATAGAAATTACAGCTAGAATATCTCCGGGAACATCGGCCTCCTGCTTTGCTTCGGCCATTGTCGTAGCGCTACCGGCTTTCATCGCTCGTCGGGCACTCATGCGAATCGCCGTCTTACCGACCAACTTGAAAAAGAGATACAACACGATAAGAGCTATAAATACCACAGACATGGCCGTGATGGACATGGAAACTCCCTCGGGGTCTTTTTCTGCGAATTTGTCGACTTTCGGATTGGAATTTTCCACATAGTTTGCAGCTTCGGGTGTAGGATTTTTCAAAACAATCCGTTCTTTCACTCCGTCACGGGGCGAACCGAAGCTCTGATCGGGAGCCAACACCGGAACCGTTACCTCATCGATAAGTTTCTTTCCACCGGCATCATAAAGCCCGATATAGTTTTCGGTCGTAGGATCAAGTTTGAAATTTGTATGGAATGTTCCGTGATGAGCGAAACCGTCAGCCCAGATAAGGACTACCTGACGAGGTCCTATCTTGGTTTTCAGGTCGCCCTTGGAAATCATATACTTCTTGGGATTATTCGGGTCGTTGGTAATATAACAACCTGCCATTTGTACCGTACCTGCCGAACTGTTGTATATCTCGATCCATGCTCCTCTGTTTCCGAACGGATCGACATAATTATTCACATTATTGGTAAGTACCTCGTTGATACGCAAGGCCGATGTCGACTGTGCCGATACACCGACAACCGCGCAGCAAGCAAGCAGCAACAACCCTATTTTTCTTACATTCATTTTCTCTGGATTTAAGAATACTACAAAGGTATATTACCATGCTTTTTTGCCGGGTTAACCACTTTCTTGGTCTGCAACTGTGCCAATGCACGGCAAATACGGAAGCGGGTATTGCGAGGTTCAATGACATCGTCGATATATCCGTATTTAGCAGCATTATAAGGATTGCCGAAGAGTTGTGTATATTCGCGCTCTTTTTCTGCCAAATAGGCTGCCGGATCGGCCTGTTCTTTCGCTTCTCGAGCATACAATACGGCAACGGCCCCGCTGGCACCCATTACCGCAATCTCGGCAGTAGGCCATGCAAAGTTTACATCTCCGCGCAACTGTTTGCAACTCATCACGATATGAGATCCGCCATACGACTTACGCAACGTTACGGTAACCTTAGGCACTGTCGCCTCGCCGTATGCATAAAGGAGTTTAGCACCATGCCAAATTACGGCGTTGTACTCTTGTCCCGTACCAGGAAGGAATCCGGGTACATCGACCAATGATACGATAGGAATATTGAAGGCATCGCAGAAACGGACAAACCGCGCACCTTTACGCGAAGCGTTGCAATCGAGTACACCAGCCATCTGACAAGGCTGATTGGCAACAATACCCACCGACTGCCCGTTGAAACGGGCAAAACCGACAATAAGATTCCGTGCGAAATCACGATGCACTTCAAGGAATTCGCCCTTATCGACGATAGCTCCGATCACTTCATACATATCGTACGCTTTATTGGGAGAATCGGGAATAATTTCGTTGAGAGAATCCTCCACACGATCCAACGGGTCATCGCAAGGAATGATAGGAGCTTCTTCGAGATTGTTCTGCGGAATGAAGCTAAGCAGATTGCGGATCAACTTCAATCCGTCCTCCTCGGTATCTACGGCAAAATGCGCGACACCCGATTTGGTCGTATGTACGCTCGCTCCGCCCAGTTGCTCGGCATTGACGTCTTCTCCCGTTACGGTTTTTACAACAGCCGGCCCGGTAAGGAACATATACGACGTTCCTTTTGTCATCAATGTAAAGTCGGTCAATGCGGGACTGTATACCGCACCACCAGCACAAGGGCCGAAAATACCCGAAATCTGAGGTATTACGCCCGAGGCCAAAATATTGCGTTGGAAAATCTCGGCAAAACCGGCCAACGCATTGATACCTTCCTGAATACGCGCTCCGCCCGAGTCATTGATGCCGATACAAGGCACCCCCATTTTCATGGCAAGATCCATCACTTTACAGATTTTCTGTGCCATGGTCTCAGAAAGAGAACCACCATTTACAGTAAAGTCCTGTGCAAAAATATAAACAAGGCGACCATCGATCGTACCGCTACCGGTAACAACGCCGTCGCCCAGATAATGTTTCTTTTCCATCCCGAAATTATGGCAGCGATGAGTTACGAACATATCGATTTCCTCAAAACTACCTTCATCGAGGAGCATCGCGATGCGCTCGCGAGCGGTATATTTTCCTTTCTCATGTTGTTTGGCGATCGCTTTCTCGCCGCCTCCCAAACGAGCCTGTTCGCGCAAGGCAATCAGCTCTTTTACTTTTTCAAGTTGGTTACTCATATTTTTTCGATATAATGTTTATTTTTCAGGTTTCTCACACAACTCGGTCAGAACGCTGCAAGTCGATTTCGGATGAAGGAATGCTATATCGAGACCTTCCGCTCCACGACGAGGTGCCTGATCGATAAGTTTTACTCCCTTTTCTGCAACTTCGGTCAGGGCATTAGCGACTCCGTCGGCTACGGCAAAAGCAAGGTGATGGATCCCTTCTCCCCGTTTTTCGATAAATTTGGCAATGGTACTATCTTCCGAAGTCGGCTCAAGAAGTTCGATTTTGGTTTCTCCGATTTTAAAAAAAGCCGTTTTCACTTTTTGATCGGCCACTTCTTCTACGGCATAACACTTCAATCCCAAAATATTTTCATAATAAGGCAGGGAATCAGCAATGCTTTTCACGGCAATTCCCAAATGTTCGATATGAGAAAGTTTCATAGATATAAAAAATTAAAACTCCGCCACGGTCTCATCGTTACGAAACATAAACGGAGTAGGTTTACATAAAATTCTCGTGGCAAAGATAAAAAAATATCTTGAACTCCACACCTTTTACCTAAAAAAGTGAGCCGGACAAGCCCCCATGTCAAAGAGAGAAAAAACATTCCAAAATCATAAAGACAGATGCTCCGAAACAAAGGCTCAAACTGACAAATCGGCAGAATTTACTGACAAAGATTTAGCAAAAACCGATTGCCTTCTGCCAAAAAATTTAAATTCCCGGGACGAGACATTTTGGCACAGGATTTGGAACTTCCGTTGTGTCGCGGTACGCAAAGGAAATCCACACCGGAATAACTGATCACGACCGAGACAAAAAAAACGATTATAAACAAATAAAACTTAGAATAAAATGGGAAAAATTATTGGTATCGACTTAGGAACAACCAATTCTTGTGTTGCCGTCATGGAAGGCAACGATCCGGTTGTCATAGCAAATAGCGAAGGCCGTAGAACGACTCCTTCGATTGTTGCATTTGTAGATGGTGGCGAACGTAAAGTGGGCGACCCCGCCAAACGTCAGGCTATCACCAACCCGACTCGTACGATCTTCTCGATCAAACGTTTCATGGGTGAAAACTTCGATCAAGTCCAAAACGAAATCGCCCGTGTACCTTATAAAGTAGTACGCAGCGAAAACAATATGCCTCGTATCGACATCGACGGGCGTCTTTATTCTCCGCAAGAAATATCGGCCATGATCCTTCAAAAAATGAAAAAAACGGCCGAAGACTATTTGGGACAAGAGGTCAACGAAGCCGTTATTACCGTACCGGCTTACTTCAACGACTCCCAACGTCAAGCAACCAAAGAAGCGGGCGAAATCGCGGGCCTGAATGTGCGCCGTATTATCAACGAACCTACTGCCGCAGCTTTGGCCTACGGTCTCGACAAAGCAAATAAAGATATGAAAATCGCCGTATTCGACCTCGGTGGCGGTACGTTCGATATATCTATTCTTGAATTGGGAGATGGCGTATTCGAAGTAAAATCGACCAACGGAGATACCCACCTCGGAGGTGATGACTTCGACCACGTAATTATCGATTGGCTGGCCGATGAGTTCAAAGCCGAAGAAGGCGTAGACCTGCGCCAAGACCCTATGGCATTGCAACGATTGAAAGAAGCCGCCGAAAAAGCGAAAATAGAATTGTCGAGCTCCACTACGGCCGAAATCAACCTGCCGTACATCATGCCTGTAAACGGTGTGCCCAAGCACTTGGTAAAAACATTGACTCGTGCCAAATTTGAACAATTGTGCGACAAGCTGATACAAGCCACAATCGAACCGTGCCGTCAGGCATTGAAAGATGCCGGATTGTCGGCTTCGGATATCGACGAAGTAATCCTCGTAGGCGGATCGACCCGTATCCCCGCCGTACAGGCCATCGTGGAAAAATTCTTCGGTAAAGCACCTTCCAAAGGTGTCAACCCCGATGAAGTTGTTGCCGTAGGTGCCGCCATACAAGGCGGTGTGCTCACCGGCGATGTAAAAGACGTGTTGCTGCTCGATGTTACCCCGCTCTCGTTGGGTATCGAAACCCTCGGTGGCGTAATGACCAAACTTATCGAAGCCAACACAACCATTCCTACCCGTAAATCGGAAGTTTTCTCGACGGCTGTCGATAACCAACCCTCGGTCGAAATACACGTACTGCAAGGCGAACGTTCCATGGCCAAAGACAATAAGACCATCGGTCGTTTCCACCTCGACGGTATACCTGCCGCTCCGCGTGGTGTGCCTCAAATCGAAGTTACTTTCGACATCGACGCCAATGGTATCCTCACCGTATCGTCGAAAGACAAGGGTACCGGCAAAGAGCAAAGCATACGTATCGAGGCTTCGAGCGGATTGAGTGACGAAGAAATCAAACGTATGAAAGCCGAAGCCGAAGCCAATGCCGAAGCCGATAAAAAAGAAAAAGAACGTATCGACAAAATCAACCAAGCCGATTCGATGATTTTCCAGACCGAAAAGCAACTCAAAGAATTAGGAGATAAGTTCCCGGCAGATAAGAAGGCTACGATCGAGGGCGCACTCGGCAAACTGAAAGATGCCCACAAAGCACAAGACATAGCAGCTATCGACACGGCTATGGCCGAATTGAACAACGCATTGCAGGCTGCCGCCCAAGATTTGTACAATGCACAAGGCCAACAAGCCGGCTCGCAAAATGCTGGTAATGCACAAGCCGATAACAACTCGAACAAAGGCGACAGCGGTGTAACCGATGTCGATTTCGAGGAAGTAAAATAATTACAAATCTTTACTCCCAAACAGCCCGAAAAATTTTTCGGGCTGTTTTTTTATCACTAAGAGATATAAAAGCATATAACACAAAAAAACATCAAACCATTTAAAGCCTCATATTACTTTTGCTATTAAAAGACTATATACAACAAATATTCTGCATATATAATAACAAACTTCCAATCACATTTATTCTACTTAAATTTATCCCTTTCATTTCTCAAAACTTTTCTAAAAAGTATTCTTTCATAAGATTTATATTATATCGCTTTTTATCCGTATCTTTGCCGATAGAGTTTCAGGAATTATGTCAAATACCTCTCCGAAGACAAAATTGGAAATCGTCCGTTTCTGTATCACAGGAACCATCGTTACTGCTATTTTATACGGCATATATTATACCATGCTGTATATGGATTTCAATGTCGATATATCTTTTACAACCGGATTCGTTGTCAGCTTCGCCTGCAACTTCTTCCTGACCAATTACTATACGTTCAAAACAAAAGTCGATTTCGAAAACGGCGTTCGTTTCTCTATTTGCCAAGCGATCAACTTTTTCATGCAGTATATCACACTGAAAGTCTTTATCGCCATAGGAGTCCCCGAAAAAGTAGCCCTGATCCCGGTATGGGCAATCATTTTCCCCGTCAATTTCTGGCTCATGCGCTCGATACTTCGCTCGGATCGCTTCCGTTTGCATCTGCACAAACAACAGGAAGAAAAAAGCACCGAAACATTATAAATATTCGGGAAGAAAATTTACAAAATACATATCTGAATCCCGATTTTCCGGTATATTCCACTTTCCTATCCCCACCTTTTTCATCACAGACAAAGGCATCTTCGGGTATAGCATCTATCGAAAGAAAAATAGAATTTCATGGAACACTCATCACCATGTAACACCTACAAAATCAAAGATATTATTCTTTGAAGGGAAAAAGTCGAAACCCAAACCTATGCAAAATATCGCATCGAAAATAAAAGGATTGTATTCAGTTCACGATTTGTGGGTAAAAAAGTATAGAGAATGATAGGTTTTATGCAAAAAAGAATCTATTTTTGTATTGCTTTTTAACGAATTCATTGAAAAGTTCATATAGTAAGCGTTTAGCTGCTTTCTGTGCGAGGTAAAAGTCGAAAATAAATCCCCAATGCACCCGGAAACAGACTATACGCCGTCCCCATCAACCAGCGGGAGGCGTTTCTTGTTTGTGCATAAGGGCTTCGACTCCCGACCTCGCAGATAGGAAAATGCTCTTCCGCGCTTTTTTTATCAACCCTAATACCCAGTTATCATGGAAACAGCCAAGATAGGTTTGAATGCGGGACTTGTATGGAGAAAACTAAATGAAAACGGAAGCTTTCCGATTCAAGAGCTCGCCCGTAAATTAGATTTGGGAGCAGAAGATACAGCTTTGGCTATCGGTTGGTTGGCCCGAGAAAATAAAGTATATCTCGAACGAAAAAACGGTGTACTTTACGTAAAGAATTCTTAATAAAATAGCTATGGACAAATTTAAGATCGGAGAAAATGCCGGAATCATTTGGAGAATGATGGACAATAACAAACATTGGGAGTATGGAGAATTGAAGAAAGCCACCGGATTGTCGGACAGAGAGCTGAATGCAGCTATCGGATGGCTGGCAAGAGAAAATAAGATACAATTCGGCACTGACGAATCGGGGCAAAAAGAATATTTTTATCTCGACATCAATCTGTTTATCGGATAATAGGACTAAAGCGACTCCACTCGCAGGCGTATATACGCCCGATCGTCGAACGAGCACTGTCCCGCACCTTTTCCCTTAGTGGCTTTATATTGCCTGAAACAAAACGGATCTTCCTGTAATATCATTCTTAAATATCGCTCGGAGTCTTCTAAGGTCGGGTAAAGATAGGGATAACCGTCGGTCGACAAAATCAACTCCGTCCCGACCGGAATTTCATAACGTCGTACATCAGGAGTATAAGGAGTAAAACCATCGATAACCCCATAAGCATCGATGGCAGCAGGATTATTCTGAGCGAACATCTGCCGTCGCAAATCTCCTTCGATGGCTTTCCGACCTACATCTTCAAAGATAAGACTATCGATATTTCCTCCCTGCGATAAATATCTTTCTATAATCTCGGCACGCTTCTGTGCCAAACGTAAATCCACCGACTTTTCCGGCATATACACTTCATCACCGATGCGCAAGCGACAATCGCCCACCGTCCAAACCTCCCTCCTTGCATCGCTATATATCGCTACCGAAGCAGAAAGCCGGCATTGTGGTTCGGAAACGACTCTTTCCCGAAGACCGTTTCTACAATAAAAAGCCATAAATACCCGACCGGCCTCATCTATAAACTCCGACATCGTCGCATCATACGGCAACGACCGTATCACACCGGAGAGTAATTCCGATGCCAAACGACCTGTTGTTTTCCCATCGAAACTCAAATCGCATTTACTTGTTGCTCCATCGACAACCGCAGCAAAGAAAGGGGTAATTACAAGTGCATCTTCACACAGGGACACATCGCTATATTTCCCGACGACACTCTGCTCTATAATCGTAAAAGACATATCAAAAGTCTGTATAATCTATACCGGCCGAAAACCGGAAGGTTCGTTTACAAACGTTCCAAAGGTAGAAACTTTCAGCGATAAACAAAAAAAGGGAAGCAATGTTGTCTTGCTTCCCTTTTATAATAGCCTTAAATACCTATTCGGCACTATCCTCGGGTATACCGTAACGTATCACTTTCATAAGATTCTTGGACGTTACTACCTTCTTGGCCATTTTCTGCACATCTTGGGGCGTTACCGAATTGAGCGTTTTAAGATAATCGGTATAAAAGTCGTTTCCATACATATAATAGTTGATCAACGATGAAGCCCAGTACTTATTTTCCTTGATACTGCTTTCATACTCTTTCTGCATATAAGCTCTGATATTGTCAAACGTCTCGGTCGACGGACCTTCCTCGGCCACTTTCTTCAACTCTGCAATGGTACGGTCGGCCAGCGAAGAGGCTTGTTCTTTATTGGTATCGAAAGCGATAACATAAGAGAAACTATTCTTGGGTGTACGGGAAAGGCTACCCGATGTCGAAACCCCATACGTACCACCTTCTTCTTCCCGTATGGTCTCGGTATAAACCGTGCGCATCACTTGTGAAAGCATCGACATGACGATCGTATTTTTCAAGTTGTATTTCTCTTTTCCCGAATAAGTGATATACACCATTGTCTTGGGTGTCTCCATTTTTTGGTCGAAGATCGACTCGCGATAACCGGTACGCTCTTTCGGCATTACTTTCCCATTGGCTTTTTCATGTTTTCCGGTCGAAGGCAGCGCCCCGATATATTGTTCGATAAGCGGTTTGGCAGCCTCTTTATCGATATTTCCGATAAAGATAAATACGAAATCGGCAGCATTGTCTACTCTTGAAGAGAACAGATCGAGAGCCCGTTGATAATCGACCTTATCCAAGTCGTCCTGTGTAAAGCGGCGTACTCGTTCGTGATTTCCATAAGTAAGATAAGATACCGTATCGGATATAGGACGCATAGGATCGGACTCGGAAAGTTTCAACGAATTGGCCATGCGGCTCTTCCATGCCACATAACGGGCGCTATCGACTCGGGTCGTCGTAAACCGTAAATAAGTAAGTTGTAACAAAGTCTCGAAATCCTTGATCGTACTGCTACCCGACACCGTCTCGGCATAAGACGATACACTGGCCGATACACTGGCTTGTATACCGCTAAGCTGCTTCATGAGTTCCATCGTACTGAAATCGCCCATACCGCCCAATGAAACGAGCGAATTCATCACATAATAATTCGGACGGTCTTTGACATCGAAAAGGCTTGTACCGCCATGACTGAGAGCATACATTTGTATCTCATCGGCCTTGAAGTCGGTCGTTTTGATAACGACCTTCGCGCCATTGGAAAGAGTATATTCGGTCGCATCGAAAATTTTATTTTCGGTCGTCTTTACAATACGGCCTTTTTCGGGCATTTGAGGTATAAGCGAACGTTCTTGATGCTCATCTTTATACGGTTCTACCGCAATCTTGCAGTCTTCAAAGAATGTATTTAAAAGCTCCTCTTCCGTAGGAATAACACTATTCTCATTTTCATCGCTCATGAGAACAAGAGACATGTTCTTGGAATCGGTCGGGAAGAACTGACGGAATGTCTCGTTGACATCTTTCAAGGTTACACCGGGCAGCAGTTGGTTATAGAGTTCGTAAGAATATTCTTCTGAAAACTCAGGTTCCTGTTGCAGGAAATGAGTCAATGCTTTATCTACGAATTTCGAATTTTTCTGTGTGGAACGCTCGTTGTACGACTTTCTTACATAAGATTCCATTTCGGCCACGGCACGGTCAAGTTCCGATTGGGTAAATCCGAATTCGTAAGCCTGCTTGGTTACACTCACCAGTCCTTCAAGAGCTTGTTTCCACTGCCCGGTTTTGAAAATGGCCACCAACGTATAAGCTTTACGTGTAGGGGAATAGAAATAATCGCCATAAGAACCGGCAGCCATGATGAAAGGCGGATTCTCGAGTTGAGACAATTCACTGCAACGCGTAGCAAACATCATCGAAACGAGAGATCGTACCAAATCTTTCCGGGTTGCTTCAACGGTCATTTTACTGGTCGTATCGACAGGCTGTTTAAAAGCGATACGCAATGAGTTGGAAAGCGCTTCCTTGTCCGACACAACAGCAACAATAGGGGCGTCGTTATCAGGAACCTGTACATATTCTCTTACCGCAGCATCGACGGGTGCAGGGACATCTTTCCACAATTCTTTGATACGCGCTTCAACTTTATCGACATCGATATTTCCCACCACGATAATACCCTGCAAATCGGGACGATACCACTTGTGGTAGTAATCGCGAATAGCTTGATGGGGGAAATTGTCGACAACCTCCATCAATCCGATAGGCATACGATAGGCATAGCGGTTACTGTCGGGATAAATGATAGGCAAAATTGCTTCGAGCATACGCAAATTGGCCGAATTTCTTGTACGCCATTCCTCGTGGATAACCTTACGCTCGGCATCTATCTCATCGCCTTCGAGCAAGATGCCCGACGCCCAATCGTGCAAAATAAGCAGACAGGAATCGATGAGACCTTCTCGTGCAGGGACATCAGAAATATTATATACTGTCTCATCGATAGATGTATAGGCATTGAGGTTGGCACCGAATTTCACACCGTTGTTTTCAAGATAATTGATAATGTCTTTCCCGGGGAAATGGGTTGTTCCATTGAACGCCATATGTTCGAGGAAGTGCGCCAAACCACGCTGATGTTCTTCTTCGAGAATGGAACCTACACGCTGCGCAATATAGAACTCGACCCGGTTTTCGGGAAGATTGTTATGGCAGAGGTAATAAGTAAGGCCGTTCTCGAGCTTACCCACACGAATGGCCGGATCGAGAGTTTCTTTGAGCGGCTGCTGGGCCGACAACAACGCCGGAGCCAACAAACAAGCGACAAAGAAAATTTTTTTCATGAAATTCTTCATCATATCGGTTTATTTTAATTGGTTTTGTCGAGTTTATTTTCTTTCTTAGAAACTAAAAAAGAGGAAGATACGAGAGAAAAATCTCTGTATACTCCCTCTTTCTGCATTCAAAGATACAAATATCGCATTAAATTTAACGATACAATACGATAAGAGTTGTTAAAAACAAGAGCTATCGTTCGAGTGTAACGGCCATAAGCCCGATAACGACCTCGGTCGATACTGCCGAAACGGTTATACTTTGTAACGTACGTGTACCGTCGAGGGGCAAGTCCAATATGACACCGGCTCCTCCGGGTATATTCCGGTTATCGGCTCCCCTCAGTTTCAGATATGACTCTACATCTCGGGTTATCACACCGCTTTTCAACAGTACACGATAAGGCCGGGGGGCTTTGAGACTGAAAGCATATCCGTCTACATAAAAATCCTGATCGATCGGACACCATGTTTCGGGATTGACAAGCGGAAGTGTTGAAGTCGTCCCATCGGTGTAAGTTACGGTAACAAGTCCGTTGACCATGTGGCATTGCATATGGTTGGTCGATCCGGCCATAAGCAGATAGACTCGCGACGCTCTCCCCGACAAAGGTACGGTTACCGAATCGGGATAATTATCCCAACGGGTCGTAAAAAGAACATTGTTCACCGTCGTATCCTGACGGATACGGAAAGGAACACCGATAGGTGTATCGAGCACATCGCCCGAAGCTGCACGGCGCAATCCGCTATCATCGATCTCAGCGGTAGCTTTGGGATGACACCACTCCCCTATACCCTGCACAGGCACTTGCAATGTTGTATAAGGCGACCGGGGAGACAAATAGCGATTCTCAAATATATCTGTTACACGAGCATTCATGCAGGTATCCAAATCTACTGATTCATAATGCAAGGCATTGGAATTCTTAACCTCCCAGTTGATGCAGTCGAAACGGGCAACTTCTTTCTCTTTATCATACACTACGACACGGTTGGTACCCGGCTCGGCACAAGAGGCCGGTACAAAAATATCGGGTGATATACCGTTGGCCGGGATCTCGGTCGACACAACATACTCGTAGCGTCCGGGATTGACGACGCATTTCAGTGAAAGCGGCTTTGCCGTATGATTGGCCAAAGCAAATGACAAAGCATATCCTTCGGTAGCCGAAGAAGCCAGTGTTACAGGCTGCATTACTGTAAGAGGTATAGGTTGCCACCATGTCATATCGCCCTGAGAAAGTTGCACAAACAATGTACGTTCGCCGACGTTATCCCGAACGACTGCCGAGACAGAGTGGGCGTCCCATCTCGTCTGCGACAGCAGATTCTGCTCATCGCGTACCGCCATGAGTTGCACGCTCAACGGCAAGGACAATTTCCAAGAAGAACCCACAATCGCCAGTGTATCATACTCGGGCATAGACAAAGGTTTGCCTTCCCAAGCCACTTCGATCTTGCAAGAGGGTACCGGTTGTGCGAGAATTTCGATTTGAGGCTCTCCCACACTATTTTCTTTCAATGTCCAAGTCGTTTTCTTTCCATTGACTTTCACCGAAGCGATTTTATCGCGACGGGCTTTCAACTGTAACGCAAGCGTAGCCGGACGCTCGAAATGAAGCTGCACTTCATATACGTCTTTATTGCCCTTACGCTTGAAATCATAAGCAATATCGGAAGTCTCGAACGATGCATATTCCCAATCCGACGGGAAACCGGGACGCAAAACAACACGGTCGTTCATCATATCGGGCAGAATACCGAACAGTCCTTGCACGATAACTCGCGATGCGACACCTACCGGGTCGCCGAAATCGCGATAGCACTCTCCGCGAGCGGCATCATAAGTACTTACTTGCCCGAAGTTTCCGGGGCTTCCGCCCAAATACATTCCATCGAGAATCGAGCTCTTGAAAAGTTTATAAGCCTCATTGCTACGACCGCTCTGCCAGTAAGCCAATGCCGTATGCATTACCTCGGCAAAAGCGACGTTATTGATAGACCATGCATAAGGCAACCACGTCGTTGTAGCGATTGTTGCATAATCGTCTCTATCGAGACCATCGGCCTTGACGGGAATATGAGGAATCTCGGTATCGACATAACGGGTCGCCTGCCACGACTGGAAATCGTCGTGAATTTCCGAGTCGATAGCATGATATATCGTCCACAAAGCGGCATCGGGGTGTACACGCTTCAAGCCCATGAAGTCTTTATATTCCGCCCAATGGCCTTTATCGGACAGCCACAGATTATCGTTGATAGCCTTTCCTATTTTTTCGGCTTCGAGACGATACGGTTCGGGATCTTCTCCTATTTTTTCGGCTATCTCGGCCGCCATCTTGTTGGCCCGGTAATTATAAGCCGACGAGTGCGTTACTCCGCCGCTGTTGTATTGGAGGGCATCGCTTGCCCATATACAACAATAGGCATCGTAAAGGCCGTCGTCGTCGGGGTCGAAATTACGCTTCTCCCAAGCAAGATGCGATTTCAGTACCGGCCACATACGGCGCACATAGTCCATATCTCCTGTCCAGTTGAAATGCCACAACAACTCATCGATATAGCAAAGATTCATATCGTAGTGGTGCATGAGCTTCTTCTGATTGGGATTACGGGTAATATAACCGTTGCTGTACATTTGCGTTCCCCATTTCTTCAAAGCCCGAGCCAAATTGAGCGAACTGTCTTGTGCCGGATGCGGAATGACAGGTTCTATCTCGGTAATCTGAGAAGCGGCATAACCGTCGAAGTGTTCCCTTGCCCGGTCGTGGCGACCTATGGCATCGCCCGTATAAGCGGCACGCCAACCGTTCAAAGGCATACGCCAACCAATGGCTCCGTGCATCCACACCTTGGCGGAGGAATCCCAAATACCGTCGGCTGCCATACTCAATGCCGGCCCGAGCGTATTGAAATAGGGATCGGGCGTAACAAGCTTCACCGTCGAGGCGACCTCGGCACGGCTCTTGTCGGCACGATCGAAACAGGCCGCCAAATCGTCATAACGCCATGCGGCCGGAGCGGTTTTAGGATTATATATCGCTATATAAGAGGGTTTCTTACGTAATGAGACCGTTCCCGAAACGACCGGATATTTGTCGGAAGGAGCCGTTTCACGCAAAGAGATCGGCGTAGTACGCGCCATAGCATCACCCAGTAACAGCGAAGATGCGTCGGGCACGACAGCCGTAAGTTGGCATACAGGATTTTTGCCCGTTTCGGGATTCTTACCGGCCAAATATCGTTGGATATTCTCGCGTGAGGTACCATACCACACATCGAAACCGTCATCGTCCAAACGATAAATATTATCGACACAATAATCGGGTTTCAAGTCGAAGCAGTCGGGTGCATCTACTCCCATATCTCCTTCCCGACTGAAACGCTTGTTGGTAGGTCCGCCGTAAAGCCATACGAGCCGAGTGTCCGAAGGCAACTTATTGCCTTCGATTTTGAGTATCATACCATCGGCCTCATACATGGCCAACGCTGTAACGACGATAGAACCTTTTCCCAAGAGAGAGTCGGTAATCGTATAGATACGGCTTCCGGCACTGTATCGGGACTCGATGTGTCGGGCATCGTTTAGCCAAAGGCTTTTCCCGCCGACAATCACGCCAAGCGAAAGATTCCCCCCCATACGGGGCATATACAGGGCAAACTCGGGAACATCGCTCGTTTCGAGTCTGAAACCCGTATTACTGCCATACAAAGCTCGGGTAAACTTGCGATTGCCATTGACGATGACAAAATCTTCTCCGTCGGGCTGGTAGCGCAACGTGCGGTTTTGGCCGGGAGCGGTACGCTTCGAGTCGGAAGAGGTAAACAACTGCGCCTGCGCAGGAACAAGGCAAGCCGCCGATAGAAGCAAAGAACAGAATAATCGTGATATATGCATAGCGTCAAAAAAAAAGTTATATATGTAATATCGGGAAAACACGAGTGTCCGAAGCAGGATATTCCGCTCCGGACACCTTGTCTTAAACAATGTCGACAGACATTAATTTCCTTCGGTCAAATCATAATCGATAAACCAACCTTTATCGGCAGAAAGTATCGATTCGACATCTCCGCGTCCGGCGGCCATCGATTTGATGAAATACTCTTTCTTTTCGGGATAGTTTTGCATCATACGATACAAAGCAAACATTACCTGACCTTCGCCCGAGAGTTCGAAGAAATACTCATCGGCAAGCAAAGAATCGAGTTTCCAGCATTGCTCTTCGGGAGTATACAAAGGTAAGCCCGAATCTCCATCGGTCGACAAAATATCGCCACCCACATTACCCATGGCTACACGACCGCGTATACCTTTGTGAATATACTGCGAAGCGCTTTGCGTATGGTTGGTTCCCCGATACAAGTTGGCAAGATATTTATTCGCATTGCTGGGATCGAAATACTTGATAACTTTATCGAAGCAGCTACCGGCCTTAAAATCACCGGTCGTCGTGTCCCAATAAGTTCCGATACCCTGGTTGAGAAGCACGAGGGCAGTTTCGATAAAAGCATTTCTCATCTCCTCCGTAGTCGAAGGATCTTTGGCTAAACCGGCCAAAGCCTCGCAAAGAATCAGGTGCAAACCGCTGGCACGATACAGAGGAATGACTGTTTCGGTCGTCTGAGCTACACCGCTGACCCATTTCCGAAGAATGATCTGTCCGGTTTCCGTTTCGGCAAACGTTCCTCCTCTACCGCGGTAACGGTCGGATAAGATTGCATTTTCGATACATGGTACACTTGTCGTATCGAAACGGGCCATAGCCACTTGGGTAGGACGCACATAATAACTATACGGAGAAACATTCGAAGCAAAATCTTCGAGACGGTTCGTTTCATACATTCTGGGATTGTACGAAGCCATCGTAATGTCTTCCCAGCGGAAATATGTATGTATGCAATTTTTCCAACCGCTGCTGTAAGCACCGCGCAAAGGCATGATATAGCATTCACCGCCGCCGGTACGACCGCCGAGTGTAATCTCGGTCATCGCATTGATGGCAGCATTGTGATAATCTCGTTTATACAAGTACAACTCGGCCAACAGGCATTGCGGGGTAAATTGATAACGGTCGTAACGCATGTGTCCTTCGTTCTCGCCCGTAATACTCGGGAAAAGGAAAGTTCTCCACCGTGTTATCTGTTTACCGTCGACCCCGTACATACCGGTATTCATGAGTTCCAGACATTTATCGATAATCTGGTCGAAACCGAGTTTCGGATATTTGGCAATGTCTTGATACTCGCTCAACGGATCGTCGAAATAGATAGCTTCACCGTATATTTTGGCAAGCATCATATAAGCCCATACTTTATAACGGATCGCGGTAGAAATATACAAGTCGAATGTTACACCGTATTTCTCCTCGAAGTTAAGGGCCGTAGGGTTCTCTTTGCGATACTTGTCGACATGCGCCACATAGTCGTTGACATTCATGATGACACGGTAATAACCCGCAGGGTCGGCAAGGGTGTTACCATTGAGGTCGCTGTATTTCCAGATATTCCATACCTCGGTTCCGGCATTTTCGGTCGGTTCGAGCAGATTGCCCCGGAGAGCTTCGAGAATAAGCGCCTGATCGGCCACATCGGCTACGGTCGAGGCACACCCCCAAAGACCGGAATAAAGTTCGGAGTTGACTCCTACATAATTGCCTTCATCGAGGAGGTCGGTCGTCTCATCGGAACATGAGACAAAGAGAGCCGCAACGATAAATAAGGCAGCAAATTTTTCCATTATATTTTTCATAATCTTAAATCTCCTTATGGTTAGAATTCGAGCTTAACACCGACTTTAAACGAACGAGGAAGCGCCACTTTGGCATAGTCGAATCCGCGCAACGAAGCATCGTAAGAATAAGTTGTTTCGGGATCAAGACCTAAATACTTGGTAAAGGTGAATACATTCTCGGCCGAAGCAAACAAGGTCGTTCCACGCAAGAAGTTGAATTTATAGCTTACGTAAATCTCTTTGATTTTGAGATACGAAGCATCTTCGATCCAACGGTCGGAGAAACGATTATTGCCCATCGGGTCGCCATAAGTGGCTTTCGGCATCGTGGTGATGTCGCCGTTGCTTTGCCAACGGCGGTTGGTCGACACGAGCTGATTACCGTAATCGCTCATGCTCTCTCCGATACGGCGCACGGCATTATAAGATTTATTACCCTGGCTGTATCCGAAATTAACCGACAATTCGAAATTTTTATAACGCAACGTCGTATAGATGTTACCGAAAATTTTAGGATCGGCACTACCGAGGTTTACACGGTCTTTCTCATCGATCACACCATCATTATTTTGATCGACAAAGTGTACATCACCGGCACCAAAAGCAACACCGCCCGGAGTTTTCAGGTTGGCAGCCGCAGCCTCTTCCGGCGTAGAGAATACGCCGGCTGTCTCATAGCCGTAAAAATTGTACAGAGGTTTACCCACTTCTGAAATAATAGCTGCTCCGTCGCTCATTTCGCTTATGATAGAGGCATTGCCGTCGAGAGAAGAAAGACGGTTCTTATTGTGGGCAAGTGTGGCACCGATATACCATTTGAAGTTTTTGGTATATACGGGAGCAAACTGGAATCCCACTTCGACACCTTCGTTTTTCAAGGTTCCGATGTTGTCATACATCGTACTGGTACCAAATACCGACGGAATACTGCGAAGCATGATCACGTCGTTGGTTTTCCCGTTATAATAATCGACAGAGGCATCGATACGGTTGTTCCACAACGAAATATCGAGACCGACATCGAACGTACGGTCGGTTTCCCATTTCAGGCCGGTATTGGCAACGCCGGCACGTACAAGACCGGACAAAGCACGGAAGCTGGCCTGCGAGTAAGCATATTTGCTGAGACCCGAAGAGAACCGGCTGTTACCCGTTGTTACATATTCGGCGCGAAGAGTCAACTGATTGATGAAATCGACATTGCGCACACCGGGAGCATTCTTGGCATAGAATGCGGCATTTACAGAGGGGAACACGGCCATCGACGGAGCATCGTTTCCGAAAGAAGATGCGTAGTCCGAAGCCAACGTTACTCCTACTCCTACCAAGTGGTTATAGGTATAAGTCAAATTGGCATTGATGTTGACCCAGTTGAACTTGTCGATATATCCGCCTACTTTACGACCGATATTGCTGCTGGTGCTACCCAAGAGATAATAGTAGTCGCTCTCGGCGTTTATACCTTCACCGCTATCGTACTCGGTGCTGTTGATAACAGCCTGCACGCCCAAAGAACCTTTCAGGTTGTGCATTCCGGCAAAAGTCTGGTTGTAACCTGTACGAGCCGCAAAATAGAAGTTGAGCAACTCGGTTTCACCCACACGCGAAGTATTCTCGGCCAATCCGTTTTGCAACGGCATGATGGTCTGGTTCGTTGCACCGGGAATGAAGATCGATTCTTGTTTCTTGTAGTAATAAAGACCGGCCGAAGCACCCAGCGTCCAATGTTCTTTGATCTTTCCGTTCAGACCGAAAAGAGCCTGAACATCATAGATATTGTTTTTGGCTTGTATCGTATTGACAACAGCCGAGGGATTGGATACGGCATTATTGGTGATGATTTCACCGTTTTCGTCGCGAATAGGCGCATATTCGGGCAAAAGCTGGTTTTTATCGTCTTTTTCAAAAGGCGAGAACAAAGGAGCTTTACGCAAAGCCGTGAGGAGAGGATTGGTCTCATAAGAGAGTCCCTGCTCCTGCAAATTGCTGTTGATGTAAGCCAACGACAAAGCTGATGTGAGCGTCAGGTTACGGCTCAAAGCGATATCGGAGTTCAAACGGGCGTAGTAGCGATTGTAGTCGGTTTTATCGACCTGACCTTCTTTCCGCTTATAACCGATCGAAAGGTCATACTTGGCAATGGCATCACCACCTTTTATTTTCAAGGTGTTGTCGGTTACAAAACCGGGGCTGTAAATCTCGTCCTGCCAGTCGGTATTGTTGTTGTAAAGATAAGGATTGACATAGGTCGAGGGATCTTGCGAGAGATACGGGAAATCGGTAATAAGATCGTCCATATCCTCATAAGCACCATCGGTAAGACCCAACGCCGAGACATACTTTTTATAATCTTTTACATTGAGAACCGGCAAAGTCGACTGATTGAGATCGACACCATATTGTCCGATAAATTCCACCCGGGTATCGAGGTCGATAGCCCGCTCGGTCTCGATGGCGATAACGCCGTTCGATGCCAAAGAACCGTACATGGCGGCATCGGCACCTTTCAATACCGAAACACTGGCAATATCCTGAGCATTGAGCGCATCGAAGATACTCGACGAATACCCGTTGATGACACCCGACGTATTCAAGTCGCCGAAATAAGGCTGACCGTTGACAACGATCAAAGGCATACCGGTAGCATTGGCCGTGCGGTTACCGCGAATCTGGAAGAAAGCCCCCTCTCCGGGCATACCGCTTTTCTCGGCCACATAGAGACCGGGAATATTGGTAAATGTCTTTTCTACATCGACTGTCGACGAAGTAAAATCTTTACTTTGACGAGCATACGTATTGGTATTTTTATCCTGACCGGGAGTAACGGCATTGGGTGTAAGAATCTGGTCGTTATAACCGTACTTGTCTTCGGGAATCAGTATGACTTTGAAGTTTGTACGGCCGTTAACGGGAATCACTTTGGTATAAAAACCGGGATACCAAACATTCAATTCTCCTTTTAGGCTTGAAAGTTCAGCCTTAAACGCGCCATTGGCATCGGTCGTTACCGATTGTTTCAGGTTTGTTGCCGAAACAACGGCTCCTTCGATGGGCGACCCGTTGTAAGGGTCGACCACCTGACCTGTGATCGTATAGGTACGTTGCGCAACTGCCGGCATCGACACCAAAGCAATCAACAGGAGCAGAAATATGTTTCTAAGTTTTTTCATATCGTATTGTGTGTTTGATATCAATAATTATTCTCGGTAGGTACAAGACACCAGTGATAAAGTTGCATTTTCAGATTTCCCGATACATACGAGACTTTGATACGTACCGACTGCATACCTTCACCTTCTACGGTTACGGTACCCACTTTACCTCCATTGGAGTTCCAACGGTTTTTACCATTCGAGTACTGCGGCATCTCACCACCCTCGGCACGGTCGTAGTTCCACGGCGTAGCTGCCGTAAAGTCGATATTCGACGCAATAAGTTTATAAGGCGACATCAACTTCACATCTTGTACACCGGCGGCATCGGCCGAAGAGGGGTCGAGTTCGAGCCCGCCGTTTTGAGTATCGGCCGTTGCAAAATAGACGTTACCGGTACACATGGCCGAGGAACGGAAGCCCAAATAGAGCGTATATTCACCTGCGGGAATTTTATACTCGGTTATCTTATAGGGAGCATACGGTGTTACCGGAGAGAACGCAACCGAGAACTCGGTTGCATCTTCTGCACCAGTTGCCTCCAATACCCTATAATTGGCAAAGTAGGTATAGGTGTACTCGGCAAAAGCCGGCGAATTCCAATCTGCTCCCGCATTGGCGGCCAAAGTAGGAATGGCGTCTTGATCTGAAACCTTTACTGCCCCCGCTGTTCCTCGGATACAGAAGAGAGCCGCCAGTGAATCGGGATTGGTTATATTCTCATAGTGGTAAACAAACTGTTTGAGGCGCGTTATAACCACATTGTTGGGAACTTTCAAATCTTGTACGTAATACACACGGCCGTTGGATAACTCTTCGGGGTTCTGCACATCGATTACCTGCACGGGATTTCCGTTCATATCGGTATTCTTCCACTGCTTATCATAAGCCGAGTAAAGATCTGGTACCGAAGCTTCGGCTTCGGAAAGAGTACCTTCGAAGATGGTAGCCCTTTTTATCCAGTTTATGGCAAGTTCCATATCGCTCTGCGCCAAATAGGGATATTCGGCACTTTCGTCGATAAGCGGACGACCGATAGCCTCATACGTGGAGTTCATTTTTGTGAAACAGTCTTTCATCACGTTATTGTCGGGAATGAAGCAGGTGAACTGCTTGAACTCCGAATTGATCTCGACCGTATCGAACAACGGATTGTACACGACAAATACCGAGTCGTAAATGGTGTTACCTGTCTTGTCCACGCCGATAGGTGTGGATTTCGACTCGTCAAACAATTCGACACTGTATGCCATGATAGAATCACGGTATATCGAATATTCATCGGGCAACTGCTTGATATACTCGTAAAGATTGATACGGGCAGCCATCATTTCATCGATAACATGTATCACACCGTTGTTGAGGCGATAGGTTTTGAGGACTTTCGAGGCATTGGCATATATATCGCCGGCCTCGTCGATGGTAATCTGCACATAAATACCGTTCAACGTTTTCAAACGGGCTCCGTTTTTGAGCTGATCCCGATTGAAGGAAAGATAATTGACATGGTATTTGACACGGGTCGTATCGGTGGCAAGCGACCCTTCGGTATATTCGCCGGCAGCAGCCGTTACGCCGGAATTGCCAACTGCCCAAACCGTAAGTTCCTGATCGGCTTCGAGCGAAGACATGGCACCTACGTCTTGAAGGAGTTTATAGAACTCGGCATACTCGGCATGGGTTTGGAAAAACTCTATGATAGAGCAATCCAATACTGTTGTTGCCGTATCGACACTCCCGCTCACTGACGATCCGTCGTAGTAATCATTCCAATTGTCATTGCAAGCCCACAGACCGCAGACAGCAAGGAGAAGAAAGAATGCTGTTTTTTTCATATTTCTCATCGCTTTTATTTTTTAGGAGTGAACAAAATATAGTCGAGGTAAATATCTCCACCTTGATTATCCTCGATACGCAACTTGTGTTTACCGGTAGTTTCAAAGGTTACTTCACCTACGATATATTCGTTATTTTCGGGTTTTTTCTGATCTACCTTAGGTATGGCAATCCATTCCTCGGGTTTCGGATCTTTTTTGAATCGGGAAGGAGCTTTGCCGCCACTGGTATACATCGTACCTACCAGCTCGTCATCGAGATAGATGGTAATACGGTTACCGGGAGCAGAACCAAACGTATTGTAGAAGCTCAACCCTACATAATAAGTCGTCGAGTCGGCAACAATCGTAGGCGATTCCATTTCGACATAACCATACTGTCCGAGGTCGATATTCAATGCATCGTGGTTCATAAAGTATTTACCGATCGAGTCGGTCGATGTTCCCACATAATAGGAAACCGGAGAGAAGCGGGAAGCGACTGTCTGCCACTGATAGGGGAACGACGCACCGTATTTCTCGAGAAGATCGCCGAGAGGATAGTCCAATGCCGACGTAAGCGACGAGAGACGGTACTCGGGTATTTCACGAGCCAATACATCATAGTCGGTCAACTCCCACGTCGTGGCAGGAATCGTGCTCGGAGCCTTGATATACATCGGGGCATCGACCGTATGTATCATACCGTTCTTGCAAAGGAGGTTGGTCGTTTCCAGGAATTGTACGCCCGACATGGAAGCCGTATCGTAATTGATATAGAAATTCGATTCGATACTCTGGAATTCGAGGAAATCGGCTTCCGAAAGCGTCTCCAAAATAAGAACTTGAGAAGATGTAGAGGTTGTATCGACTTTGACAAAATCATTGGTTGAATATGCCCCCGAGAGGAAATGGTAAGCAGCATAACGATACATGGCATTATCGGTTGCTTTCCATGCTTCGCGATCCTGCCCAGCATTGAGGGTATCGGCCAAAGCACTAAGATTGGAAATATTAGCTGCACCAAAAACCGAATTGGGAACGACGAAGAGCGTATATTGCGATGCCTTACCGCTCTCGGGTTGCTTAACGAGCGAATCAAGAGCCGTAGCTTCGAGCAGTTCCTTGAAAAGAGACCATTCGGCATCGTCTTCCAACCGATCATAGATGTACTCCGTTACCGGAGAAAGCATCTTGTCGATGATAAAGAGCGTGGCATTGGTCGTCGCGATGTCGAAATTCGTAATTTTCGCTTCGGTATTCACAAAATAATCGCCATTATCATCGAACGTTACCGTAAGGCGGTCGCCGGTTGCTGTCGTATCGGGCAACACGTCATTGGTAAAATCGACCTGCGAATACTGGTTACCCGCAATGGTATGGTATTTTACCAGCAATTTGGCATAATCCATGTTGATCGACGAAACCGAAGGATAGTTATTTTCCGAGAGATAAGCGTTTACCGCCTCGTTATTGAGGACGAAAAGGGTGTAATCTCCGGCATTGAGATTGATGGTACTGTACAGATTGGTATATTCGAGAAGACTCACCCACTGGGAATAGCCGTTCTCTTTCAGCCATGTAGCTGCCGGAACCTCTTCGGAGATCGTAAAAGTCGAATCCTCAAGATTATCGTTGCATGCCGAAAGCATAGCTACAGCCACGAACAGATATAAAATTTTATGTTTCATAGGATATTACTTTACTAAATTAATTTCCGAGGTTTGCATAAGCCGGATTCTGTACCAAATTGGGGTTGGCCTCCAATTCACTGGTGCTGATCGGCAAATACCACGAATAAGGGATATTTCTCTTCATCTTGGAACGTACCAAAGCGGCCGAAATCGATGTCAAGCCATTGGTACACTCATCGAGCAACAGATCCTGATAATTGGGATTATGCTCATAACGAAGACCGGTACGCAACAAATCGTACCAATTTTTTCCTTCGGCGAAAAGTTCGACAGCACGCTCATCCAAAATAGCCGTTATCACGTCATATTCATTTCCGTACAGTGTTTCTTGCAACTCATCGCTACCGGCACGGGTACGCACATCATTGAGAATATCTATCGCCCCACTGAAATCTTGTTGCAAAGCAAGAGCTTCGGCTTTCATCAGATAGACCTCGGCCAACCGGTAAATGATCCAGTTCTGATCATTTTCCAAGTCGTTTCTGACGGTCCCCTGCATATCAGAACCATAGTATTTCCACACCGTCGTATAATTATAAGTTGTCGTAGTAGCGGGATAAGAACCTCCGGCTCCTCGTACATCGGTCGGAGCAAGCGAAGCAAGTCTCATGTAGCTGATAGCACTGGTATAGAAATAACGTCCGTTTGCCGTAGATATTACGTCTTGTGTACCACCGAACCAGTTCATAAACGAGTTCGTCTGTGAAAGAGCATTGGAGAATTGCAATTCGAAAATACTTTCGTTACTGTTTCCGGGATAGAAATTGGTAAACCATTCCGATCCGGCGATAAGACCTACACGGCCACTATTAATTACCGCATCACAAGCGTTGACGCAATTCTGCAAATAGGTCTGCGCATTGCTTGCATCGGAAGCGCTCAGCCACAGGTTCATATCGGCCAAGAGCGTGTAGATCGCCCAACGGGTAGCCCGTCCTTTGGTATCGACTTCTTCGGGGAAGAATTCCTTCGCATACTCGATATAGGGAGTAATGGCAGCTATTTCGGATCGGAGGATCTCATTTCCGTCGGTCTTGGGAAGCCAAAAATCGGCATCGTCATTGACATACGGTTCGGTAACGTAAGGCACATCGCGGAAAGTACGCACAAGCGTAAAATAACAGAATGCGCGCAAGAAATAGGCTTCGGCCAATATAGAGCGCATTTCTCCGTCATTGAACGATGCGTCTTTCTCTACCACGGTAGGAGCATACTTGATCACCGAGTTGGCCATACCTATGACATTGTACATGTCTTCCCATTTGCAAAGCGAGTTACTGGGTAGGATATTTCCGTTACGGATATCGTATGCGCTACCCTCAATGATGCCGAGCCCGTTGCCCCGCATTTCTCCCCAATAGACAAACGTCTTGTTGGTAATCGCTTTGCGCATATTCAGATATGCAGTTCCCAAGACGGCCTCTACTTCGCCCGCATTTTGCCAGTAATTGGTGGTATTCTGCTTACCGGCCGGGTCGATATTCATCCAGTCTTCACACGACACGGCCGAGAAAGAAAGGACGAATGCAAGTAAATATATATATGTCTTCTTCATATCGGTAAATTATTAGAATCGAAGGTTAATACCAAATTTCACACGAATAGGCTTGGGCGTAGACGCGCCGTCGACAGCCAAACGAACGATTCCGCTATCGTCCATCTTCTTTTCGCTGACCTCGGGATCTTGTCCTGAGTACTTGGTGAAAGTAAGCAAGTCATAAGCCGTCAAGTAAAGGTCGAATGCCGTGAGGTGCATTTTCTTCGTAAGATTTTTCGGGAACGAATATTTCAATGTTATCGTTTTCATACGCAAGAACGATGCATCTTCGATATAACGGTCGGAACCCAACGAGTTATAACCTCTGCCATAAAGAGCACGCGGCATATCGGTAACATCACCCTCGTTTCTCCAACGACGCAAAGTAGCGGTACTTTGATTGCTTTTTCCTCTCATCATCTCGGAGTTGAGACGAGTCTGGTTGAATACTTTCTGGCCGACACGACCCTGGAAGTTGGCCGAAAGCTGCCAGTTCTTATAAGAAAGACGGAAGTTGAAACCACCGATAATCTTCGGGCTGTAATTACCGAGATACACAATATCGTTGGCATCGATCACACCGTCGCCGTTGATATCTTCATACTTGGCATCACCGGGGTAAACCTTTTCGGTACCATTCTGCACGACAACAGGTTTTCCGTTGATGTCGTTGATTATGTTACCGTTGAGATCGCGCGCATAGGTATCTTCGGTATTTTGATACACGCCTTTATAGCGATAACCGTAGAAAGATCCCAGCGGATTACCCGACATGATAAGGTATGCGTACTTTCCATTGTCGAACTCGTAGTTTTCCATATCGAGGTTCGAGGGGAATTCGTTTACCTTGTTTTCATTCTGAGAAATGTTGAACGAGAAAGTAAAACGCCAATCTTTGGTCTTTACAATATCGTTGAGGTCGATACGGAACTCCCAACCGCGGTTGGTCATTTTACCGGAGTTGAACCAAGCGATATTGCTAAAACCGGTAGAAGTCGGGAGTTTCATTTTTTTCTGCAACATATTATTGGTTACGTTCTTATAAAGATCGACGGTGAAAAGTATACGGTCATTGAGGATACCGAGGTCGATACCGGCATTCCATTTGTCGACAACCTCCCAATCGATGTTGTCCAACTGAATGGAAGAAGGATAAATCGACGGCATATCGAGATAACCCGATGAGTTGGCACTGAACGTTCCCACATAAGGTGATACGCCCGAAGGAGCGTTACCGGTCTGTCCCCAGCTCACACGCAGTTTCGCCAGAGAGATAACTTCCTGATTCATCATAAAAGGTTCGTCGCCGAGCTGCCAACCGATACCGAATGTCGGGAACATTCCCCAACGGGTATGACTGGGAAGCGCCGAAGAACCTTCGACCTGGAAGGTTGCATTGAACATATAGCGGTCGAAAAGGTTATATTGGGCAGAGAAGTTGGAGAACATACTGCGCGTAGTAGACTCACCGCTGCTAAGGTCTACGATATAACCGCCCGTCGAAGGATCGGAGAGGTAATAAGATGCGTTACCGGCTGTTTGCGCTCCGTAGTTGGTCGCCGTCGTCTGCTCGATTTGCAAGAATCCCGAAGCCACGATGTTATGTATATCATTGAAAGTCTGGTTATACACCAAGCGGTTCTCGGTATAGAGATAAAGCTGCTCGTTCGACGCATCGGAACTGCGGTTGTACCAGTCATTGGCCAAATTGGGATCGCTCGTGCTGATCCAGGGCACACCGCTTACCTCATTAGGAAGATACTTTTTCGTACGTTTGCTGTCGGCGGTAAGAGCTACCGTACCGTAATAATTCAACACCGGCAATATCTGGTAGTGGAGCTGGAAACTGAGACGGGTAGAATACGAGTCGAGTCGGTTTACCGCTTCATTGACCATAGCGACCGGGTTGTAGTTGCGATTATCGATAAAGGTCTCACCGAAATCTTCATACGGAGAGAAATAGGTATTGGTACGAGCCGACCCGTCGGCCGTCATGAAGTAAGGACTTTCCTGAGGCATCTTATTGATGGCCATACCACGCGGATTGGAGGGTTCTTTACCGTTAACTTTTTCCGACCAGTTGGAATTACGGATATTGTAGGTGAACGAGAACTCCGAAGTGATATCCAATTTCTTGGAGAAACGGTAGTTCATATTGAAACGGGTCGAGAAACGTTGCACGTCGGCACCGATCGTCGTACCGTTTTCTTTCAGATAACCCAAAGAGAGACGATAGGTAGCCTTGTCGCCACCACCCGACATAGAGAACGAATTATCGACCGTGTAACCGATACGCGATACTTCATCGAGCCAGTCGGTATCGACATTGTATTCGTTGAAGAGCAACGACTGGGGATTGAAGTTGATCTCATCGCTATTCAAAAGATCCAAATATGTTTGAGCATTACTGCTCGAATAACCTAAATCATTGATCGAGTTCCAAAGGGCATCTTGCATCAACGAGACATATTGCGCCGCATTCAAGAGCGGGTAGGTATTCGCCTCTTTTTTCACCTCGGCACTGGTATTGAAAGTGAAAGAGATTTTACCCTTAGCACCTTTTTTGGTATTGATGACCAATACACCATTGGCACCCTTGGTACCCCACATGGCCGTAGCCTGAGCATCTTTCAATACCTCGATCGACTCGATGTCGGCCGGGGATATATCGAGCAACTGGGAATAATCATCGGTCGAAGCCGAAGCAAAATCGAAATCGTCATCGATACTTACCGGGAACGGAACGCCATTGACAACGATCAAAGGATCGACGTTACCGTTGAGAGACTGCGTACCACGAATACGAATGGTACTGTTGGAACCGGGGTCGGCTCCGGTAACGATGTCGACATTGGAAAGGGCTCCTTGCAAGGCCTCGGCCACCGAGGTAACAGGAGCGGTTTCGAGACCCTCCATGCTCATACGTTGCACGGCACCGAGTTCTTCACGGGGGGTAAGACCCATTTGGTTTCTCTCCACCCGTTTAGCCGAAACGCTGACTTCGTCGAGTTCGTGGCTATCTTCGGAAAGGGATGCATTCAAGACCTTTTGTCCGGTATATTTTACGGTATAGCTCTGCATACCGATAAACGAGAAATTAATTACGAGATTTTGCTCGTCGGGTATTTTGATACGGTACTCGCCGTTGGCATCGACAAGCACGCTGGCCAAAGTACGTTCATCTTTGTTCTGCACAAAAACGCTGGCTCCGGCAAGAGGTTCGCCTGAGGCTTTCTCCAATACCTTACCGGTCAAAACCGTTTGCGCCGCCATAGCCTGAGAGACAACAAAAGCGACCAACAACAGGTATATTTTCCGTGTTATTTTCATAGCGTGTATTTACTTGTTTATTATTTTATTGCACAGTAGAAGTATTATCGTCGCCGAAATCGAGATAACTATCGATTATATATACGGCGCAATCGGCATAGATATAGGGGAAAGAATTGACGACTTTCACTTTCCGGCCTTTGCTATCGGTAAGTTGCAAGTGCGTACCCATATCATCGAGCTGTATCGAAGTATACTCTCCCTCGGTATTGGTTTTGGTCTTGAACGTGTACAACGTACGGGTTCCCATACCGTCGCCGGGGAAAGGATAGTCGATGAGACGGCTGCGCTCTACCGAAACGAAAAGATTGGGCATATAACGGCTGAAAAGGTTATTACGTCCGTTTGTAATGATACGGTCGGCCCAAGCATCTACAACAGCCTGATTGGAAAGAGCAAAAACGATATATCGAGGTACCGTCGTACCGCCACCGTCATGGGCTTTTATCGTTTCGTATACTTGAAGGCGACCCGTCGAATCGTTGAGAGAGCCGGCAATACCGGTCTGGTAAAAGTTACGTGTACCGGCAGTGGTTTCCAAAAATTCCCACGGAATTTGAGACTGATTGGGAGAAATTTCTTCAAAAGATCTCTCTTCGGGCATAAGAGCCGTTGCCGATTTTTCTCCGTCAAGAGAGAAGACACGACCGTTGCGCACCTCGGGCAAATCGGAGGTCATCTCGGTAATGGTTATCATGTCGTTATTGTCTTGGGCTCCTTGAAAACCGTAATGCGAATTATATTTCGCCGTAGAGAAAATGCTGTCGCCTTTTTGATAGAGATAGTTGAACGTACTGTATGTCGTACGATAAATTTTCTCATCGCTACCGGCCACTTCGATCATATTATCGCATACCTGACTGCGGACAATACGGGCAGAAGCTGCCATTCCGAGCGACACGGTTGCTTCTCCGTCGGAATAGGTAATGTCTTCATATCCGTACTTATTGGGTTGAGCATTTTCATAAATCAATGTTTCGGAATTACCATCACCCACTTGTGTATTTTTCAGCATATCATCAGAAGGATAGAATGCGTAGAAAGTCTGCGTCTCAGCCGTGTAAAGATCGAGAACACCCGAACGCGCCATCAGCAAGAGGAACATATTGTACTTGGGATTCATGAACGCCGGTGCCGTAACATAAGAAAAATACTTAGGCACTGAAATCAAACTGTTCACACCATACAAAGTACCATTGGAACAAAACGCTTTCGTAACCACATCAGATGCAGGATCAATGGTTATAGGGGTATAACTTACCGCCGTTACTGCATTTCCTTTGGAAATTTCACTGGGAAGCAGCGGCCCTGCCGATGCCCAAAGTCTGTGCGTGCCAACTTGCTCGCCCATCAAAGCAAGCAGAGGGGTAAACTTGATCGAATCCCAATTATTCACTCCGTAATAAGGCTCCCAATAAGTCGTATAGAAAGACTCCATTGCCTGATTGCTCGGAGCAAATACAGTAAGGGTATTAGAAGATAACGGGCCCAAAAGCGTAGCTTCCATATCGGAAGTCGACTCTCCTGAACTAATAGTAAGAGAAGTCCTTTCATAGGCGATGGAAGGAAGACCGGTCGACTGATAGAGGAATGCCGAGTCGCGATTGTTATAATTCAACGACAAATACTCATTATAAGTAAGATCTTTGAAGCGGTCATACGCGTGTGCAAAAGTCGAGAAGTTGTCGTCGGCAGCAATGGTCTGATAAATAGTTTTGAGAGGCTCTACAACATCGTCGAGAACATACAGATAACCGTTATCGGTAATAATACTGTACTCTTTTACTCCTGCATTAGATACTCTGAAATAAGGTTCGTTGCCTGCAACCCAATTATCGCCTTGCCACAAGTCCGAACCATAGGAATCATAGAAATAATTATAGTTCACCGCACCGGTAGATCCGCTCGAACCGTGATTGTTGTACCAACCGTAAAGATTGGGAGTAAAGACGGGTATGTACTTCTCTTGATGAAGCACTTCTACTTCTTTACCTTTCGACGGGTCTTCGATCATCTCGTTCGCATCACGGCTACGGGTACGATACTTGAAATAAAGTCCCACATAATCGTCATCGGCCGTTGTTCCTTCGGGACGATACTCCATGAAACGATCGGCATTGAAACTGTAATAAAGCAAATGATAGGTAACCATATTGCTCAACTCTGCGTCAGGCACGTCATTGACCGAGCTGTAACCATGACGAGCAAAATACTTTTGGAATGCTTCGTCATCGGGAGCAAAAATCGTTGCGAGACCTTTCCCGCGTACCAAATCTTCATAACCCACTTTTTGAACAGCAGCCAGGAAGTTGGTGAAATTGCCTCGACTTTCCAAATAATCCCACGCATTTCCCACCGAAACAGATGTTGCATGACGATCATTGTCGTAATACTTGTCCATTTCATTACAGGAAAGGAAGAATAACAGAAAGGCAGAGGCTAAAAGACTAGTCCATTTTTTCATAATACTTCGCATGTTTTTTCCGTATGTAGTTTAATTATCTCTCAAATCAAGAAAAAATGTTAGGGCATAGGTTGCAAACCTTCCCAACGCACATCCCAATTCCCGTCTTTGGGGAATCCGGGGTTCTCACCTTCGCTACCGTCCCAACCGGCACACATCATAGCGACCGAAGTAAGAAGGCCTCCGTTTCCGGGCAGATAAACGCGCAACCGGGCATCTTGGTAATTATGTCCATTGGGCAAATAAGTATTGGTGCGTTTATCCATAAGCAAGGCCCCTACGGCTTTTTCGGTGTCTCCCAGACGGGCAGCGTCCATTGCCGTCATAGCGAAATCCCAGCCCCAGGTTTTTCCCCAGTTCCAGTTATCCCATACCCAGTCGAGCGTATTCTGCATGATGTCTTCACGCACCAACGGGCACTTGGGTAAAATACCGTAAGCACCGAGCACCGCCATGTGGTCGGAGGTAAAGCGTATATCCTTATATGTATCGGTAGCTGTCTCGGCTGCCAAATAGAGGCCGTCTTGGTAAGCCAACGGAGAAAGCTTATCGAGCATCTCGTCCCATTGAAGATTACGTTCCAACCCCAGACGTTCGCGCCATTTCTGCGCTACGCTGATGGCGTAATGCCAATAAGAAAGCTCAAAAGGAGGATTTACCGTATCGGCAGCACGCAATGTCTCTTGTGCAGGGATAGCGCCTTTGAGAACAAAGCGACCTTCGAGTTCGTCATAAGTAGCAAAAGAATACATAAATTCGGCCGTAGCAGCGACAAGGTCTTTATATTTGTCGAGAACTTCCTGACTGGGATTCGCCCGATACAACAACTCGGCCATATAAATGAAATGGGGCTGTTGCCAAATAAGGAACGAACCTACCTTAGAGGGAGCTTCGACTGCCGAAGGATCGGTCATCTTCATCCAACGAGCTCCTTTGAATCCTTGACGCTCGGCAATGGCACAAGCCTTCACATAGGCCGAATCTTTATACCATGCAAGACTTTTTTCTAACAGTTCGGGACGTCCCCATAATGCAAAATGTACGGCATGCCACCAATGCATTTCGAGATGGAACTTACCAAACCATGTATTATAGGTAAGACCCGATTCCTGAGGAGGAACCGACCCGGCACATTGTATAGCCATGAGATATTGCGAAAGAACGACACGACGTTCCAACTCTTTGGCACGGGGATCTTTGCAATGCGAGAAATCGATAACACCACCCCTCGACCAGAAATTGTTCCAATAACGGGTGGCACTGGCAAGGACAGTCTCAAACGAAGAATTTTCACCAGCCGGTTCTCCCGGGGTGAAAGCACATGTAAACGACAAAGTATCGCCCGACTGCGGAGTCAACACATAATAATGGGCTTCTTTTTCGGTCAATTTGGCATCTCCTTCCCAGCAAAGACGCACGTAATAGGTCGTCTCATCGAGCTGGCGTTTAAAGGTTGCCGAATGTGCATCTTCGGCCACGATGGTCGTTTTATGTTTATCGGGCTTCGTCCAGTCGCAGGCATCGTCGGCATGTTTTCCAGTAGGATACGGGAAACGCAATTTTATCCCAACTTGTCCCGTCGCAAGCAACGGAGAAACAACCTGTGCACCGATTTCATCATGGAGACTATCGCAAGCAGTAACAACGGAAACCGGCTGGCCGTCGACACCGAAACGGCTGACTATCTGGCCGTCCCACAAATCGAGTTCCTGATCGATACCCGACAACTCATCGATTTTTACGGGAGATCCGTTTTTATGCGTCAACTCCAAACCGACAGCGCCCAAATGAAGACGATGCGGATTCACCCGATACCAGTTGGCGGCTTCCCGGGGGCGACCGGCTTCATTAAACTGCACGGCATAAAGTTCTTCATGTCCGCGACCGAAATCATACGATTTCAGGGTCTCCTCAAAGCGATAATTTTCGGGATTGGCAAACGAATGCCACCCCCATTGGGACTGCGTTCCCAGAGGCACGCCGGCACTATATGATTCGGGATAAGTCTGTAACCCGGTTACATCGACGGTGTAAGCAAATTCGCCATTACCTACCGAAAGGGAGGCTAATTCATTGAATTCGGTATTCTTCGGGTGATTTCTCTGTACGACCTGTTCTCTGTCGATCGGCTCGTTTTTGCCGCTCTCACAAGAGGAGAAAAAAAGGCACACAGAAAGAACTAAGCACAAAAATAGCATTCTTTTCATGGTATACATCTGTTTATCTTTACAAAGATAGAGCCTATTTCATGCGAGCATACTGCGTAAAATGACCCTATTACTCATTATTTTGTCTTTTAAGTATTATAAATCAGCACATAAGAATTTTCACGGGGCAAAAATAGAGGTGAAAAGAGTTTTCAAAGCTCTATATTTTGCCCTTTTTCCTACAAAAATTGGTCTTAGCCAGCAGAACATAGATCTACTTTGTTGTAGCGAGGACTTTTCGGTTAAATTCGACTCTCTACGACTTTCGGCTAAACCTCTTTGAAACAAAGAAGGAATAATATTACATATAAAAAACAGTAAAAACAAAAAATCCACCTCGAAATAATTCGAGGTGGATTTTTTAACCGAGTGAATTAACTGTTCAGAGAGCAGGAGATTTCACAATCTGACCGTTGATTTTCAAATTATTGAAACGGACATCTTTGACTCCTCCTTTTATGAAGATTCCATCTTCGGGATTGGTAGATCCCTTCTTCACGTTGTTGAACTCGCAGTTGTCGACCTGAATGTTATATACATTATCAGACCCTTCGAGACCTACATAATAAACGCCAAGATTACTACCCTCGCAGGTAATATTTTCGCAGAGGACGTTCCGTACCGTCGGGGGGAAGTTGCGGTCGCATATTTCGCGGTTTTCGTATTGCAAATTGATACGGAGAACGGCTTCACGACATACTCCCACTTTTATGTTGCGTACAAACACATTTTCTATAACACCGCCCCGGCAATTACTGGTCTTTATACGAATTACACGATCGAGATTGGGGCTGTCCATTTCACAGTTTTCCACATAGAGATTTTTGTATCCGCCGGAAATTTCACTACCGATAACTACACCGCCGTGTCCATCATACATTTTGCAATTGCGAACAATGATATTTTGGCTGGGAACACCCCATGTACGGCCATCGCGATTACGACCGCTCTTGATGGCGATACAGTCGTCGCCCGTATCGAAAACACAATTTTCGATAATTACGCCGTCGCACGATTCGGGATCACAACCGTCTCCATTCGGACCACGATTGATAAAATGAACACCGCGCACAATAAGATTTGTACAGAAAAGCGGGTGGAGTGTCCAGAAAGGAGAATTCTGCATCGTTACCCCTTCTACCAGCACTCTATCGCAACGATACAGGTTCACGAGCTGAGGACGCATACCGTCTTGCACGGTCATCAGACGTTTGTAAATAGGCTCCCCGGATTCGCCCCAAGCCAACAACTTGGCACGACCACCGCAGTTTTGTCCTATCATACCTTCTTTCCAACCGTACTTTTTCGCACCACACATAGGCCACCATGTCTCCATAGAACCTTGTCCATCAATAACACCTTTACCGGTGATCGCCAAATTGGTCTCACCATAAGCATATATCAAAGGGCGCATATTATAGCAATCTACTCCTTCCCAGCGGGTAAGGACAGCCGGCATATACAGTTCGGGATTGGTATCGAACTTCAACACGGCTCCTTCTTCGAGGTGGAAATTGACATTGCTTTTCAACGTGATGGGACCGGTATAGAAAGTTCCTTTGGGCACAATGACCGTACCCCCACCGGCCTGATTACATGTAACGATAGCCAGATTGATGGCATCATGGCAAGGAGCCTCCGGCATATCGGGTTTCGCACCGAAATCGGTAATGTTGTACGTTCTTTTCGGGAAAGAAGTTTTTTCAATCGACTTTTCAAGTTTAGAAGCCTGTTTCCATGCATCCTTAGAAGAAATCTGCGCCGAAATCAAGGCCGGAACCAAGAAAGCGCACAGAAGGAACAAGTTTTTTTTCATACGCATAAATTTATTGGATTTTTAAAATATCGAATTCGCCTATTCCATCCCAAGAGGAGGAACAAACGGATTCTGTTTTTAATTTTTGTTTACGACAATACGGTCGTATTGTCGTTCGGCTTTTATTTCGGTATATTTAGGAGCGTCCATCATCTCTACTAATGCACGCAATACCGGACCCTCACCCATCGGATCGTTCTTCAACTGGGGACGATTGTAATAATAGGTAAGAGAAGGCATGATACCCGTTCCGGCACAGATAGCTTCGAGATCGCCTTTCTCCGAAATTTTACTGAGAATACCTTTGAGACCCTGCTCGGCCACATAGATGAAATCTTTATGTATCCAGCCTTCTTTTACACCTCGAGCAATGGCGAAAGTAAACATGGCCGTACCGGTAACCTCATCGTATGAATCGGTCTTATCGAGCAACTGATGCCACAAACCGTTTTCGCCCTGATAACGGCAAACGCCGCTTACCTGCTGACGGAAATTCTCCAAAAGAGCTTCACGCTGGGGATAGTCTTCGGGCAAGCGGGAAAGCAAATCGGCCTGAGCCATCAACACCCATCCGTTGGCACGCGACCAATGGGCTACGCCATGTTCATCGGTATCGGTATGATAGCAATGATAATAGATTTGCTTCTCGGGACACCACAGATACTTATTGTATTGCAACACCTGATTGGCCGCATCGTCGAAATATTTCATATCGCCCGTCATTTCGCCCATACGGCAAAGGAACGAAACCGCCATGAACAAGTCATCGGCCCAAACGGTATTCTCATGCGGCCAAATGCGTGCTATCGTGCCGTCGATAAGACGAGGCTCGGCATAATTGAGGTGATCGGCCGTTTCATCGATATAAGCCTGAAAAGCTTTGTCGGGAGCCGGCAAATGCATTTGCAAATCGATCAACGAGGCGCCCATAGGCCCGTTATCGTCGAGTCTCTTACCCCGGAAAATCATATGCCAACTTATTTTACGGACGGCCATCCAACCGCTTTCTTTAAGGGCTTTATCGAATTTCTTTTTAAAAAATTCGAGATTTCCTTCATTGAACACAAAATTCATGTTCTTGCGTACATACTCTTCATACTTCTTGTCGCCGAGCTTATCGGCAAGTTCGAGCATGGCAATATGCAAAACTCCATTGGTATAATGCCAATCGTTATACTTACAACCTACTTTGATAGGCTCGGTATATTTAAGCTTCTTTACTGTCGGATAAGTTTCACCTGTCTCCGTATTTTTAAACTGATATGTGGTACTTGCCACTATACGGTCGGCCATGGCAAGGGCGGCATCTTTGGCAGTGCGTTTCTTGGCCGGAGCGGCCGAAGCGAACACACCCACAAAGAGGGCGAAAGCCAATAAGGTCATTTTTCTCATAAAAACAGTACTTCTATAATATTTAATTATTTGGGGAGATTGAAGGTTACACTCAATTCTTTCATCTGCTCGGCACTCATACCATCGGGTTCAAAACCCATAGATTTGGCATCGATATAGATTTGAGCCGATTTGCTCAACACATCGACTTGATCGAAAGCGTCCATAATGTCTTCACCGACGGCACATACACCGTGTTTTTCCCACAGCACCACATCATAATCGTCAAGCTCTTTGATCGTAGCTTCGGCCAACTCCACCGAACTGGGCATTTTATAAGGAATAATACCCAAACCTCTCGGGCAGAATGCTTTGGTCTCGGGAATCATACTCCACAAAAGATTGGTAAGCACGTCTTTTTCAAGGAATTTCGGAGCATGGCTCATAGCTACCAATTCGATCGGGTGAGTATGCAATGAGGCTTTGTAAGTAGAGCCGCGCCCTATAAGCAGGTTATGCATCGACAAGTGAGCCGGCAGTTCCGAGGTTGGTTTCACAAGATTATCGGCAATGATTTCATAACTGGCACAATCGTCGAGAATACGTATTACCGAACCGTTCTCCATCGGCCAACGGGCGAGGTCGCGCATACGTTTGTTGGTTCCTTTACAGAAAAAATAGCACCCTTTGATATTGGGTAACGTCGTCCCTATGGAAGTTACAGGCCCGATAGCAGGCATTTTACGAATTTCGTCATCGACCAGCTCGGTAATGTTGATGGTTATGTTACCGCCATTACGTTCGGCCCAGCCTTTTTGCCACAAATATCCGGCTACTTCGGCTACTTTTTCCACCTCGCGAGCCAATGCGGGGCGTCCTTCTAATATTGATTTCATTGTATTCTGTTTTTTAATTTTTGGTATACTGAATTATTTAAGCAATTCGGGTATAAACGTCGAGACGATAAGCACGACAATACCCAACATCAGAACGGCAATAGTCTGTCGCGAACAGCCTTTCCACTCTTTCAGTATGATACCCCATACATTGGAAAACACGACATTGAGCGCCATAAGTATACAGAAAGCAAGCGTGGTAAGCGTAGGTGATTCCGTCAGAAATCCTTTACCCAAAGAGAGACCGAAGAATTGGCTATACCACAAAACTCCAGCCAAAGCACAGAACAACAGGTTATTGCCCCAAACGGCCGACTTCTTATAATCGCCCCAAGTCTTGTTTTTTTGATTTTGGTAAAAACAATAAACCGCATTGGTTACAAATCCACCCAATGTAACCAACAAGGTAGCCGGCAGCGTTCTGTACATATCGGACGTAAGTGAACCAAAGTTGATCTCTTTTCCAAATTCCAAACCTACATTGAAACAGCCGCTCATAAAACCGGCAAGCAATGCAATGGAAAGACCTTTGGGAAAATTAAAATCTTTTACAGCAGCTTTCTTTTCTTCATCAGAGAGAGAGGCCGATTTCATACCACCGGCAACACCAATGATAGCGATACCCACCAGCGTTACGACCACACCCAAGATGACAGCAAAAGTAAGCGATTGCAAAGCATTCATTTCAGGGAAAAACAGGTTCAGCAAGACAGGACCCATAATCGTTCCCAATCCGGCACATGTTCCTAAGGCAATCGATTGTCCCAATGCCACGCCCAAATAGCGCATCGAGAGACCGAATGTAAGACCGCCGACTCCCCAAAGAGCACCAAAGATGATGGTCATGATTATATCGAAAGAGTTTTCGGTCGTGAAAAGATCGGACAACGAGTGTCCTTCGGGTACAGCCAAGAGCGCTCCCAAAAAGGGAAAAATCAACCAAGCGAATACGCCTTGCACGATCCAATACGACTCCCAACTCCAATCTTTGATACGATTGATGGGGACATAACAACTCGATTGGCAAAAGGCGCCAACGGCTATGATCAATAATCCTATTAAGATTTCCATATCGTTCTTATATGACTAAAAAGGTTTGTGACGAAACCAATCTCCGCCATAAACCTTTTTATTACAGTAAGTACTTTTTATCTTTTAGAGGTAACTTCTCTCTCGTATTTTTCCACTTCGGGAATAAATTCCTCCCCGACGGGCACGTTATTTTTGAGACAGAACATATCCCAAACGGCATTCCACGGCATAGCCTTTGCTTCTTCGAGCAGAGCAAGACGTTGGAAACCTTTGTCTTCGGCTTCGTATTTGCGCAAAGTAGCCAGAGGTTCCAGCAAAGCACGGAGGATAGATTTCTGTGCCGCACGCGTACCGATTACATAAGCACCGATACGATTGATCGAAGCATCGAAATAGTCCAACGCGATATGTACGCGATCCATCGCATCACAACGTACAAGTTCCTGGAAGAGTTCGACCGTAGAATCGTCCATGATAGTTACGTGGTCGGAATCCCAGCGGATAGGACGGCTTACATGGAGAATCAATTCGGGTACGAACAACAACATCGACGACACCTTGTCGGCAGCCACTTCGGTCGGGTGATAGTGTCCGGTATCGATGGTCAGCAAGGTTTGATTCTTGGTAGCATATCCCACACAGAATTCATTGGAACCGACGGTATAATATTCCAAACCGATACCGAATACTTTCGATTCCAAACCGGTCTTCATGTGATCGTATTTCACCGAGAAGATTTCGTCCAGACTCTGCTCGAACAAACTACGGTAATACATACGATTTACGGTAATATCTTTGCTACCGTCGTGTACCCACAAGTTCATGATACAGGGATCTCCCTGGCGTTTACCCATCTCTTCGGCAATAGCACGACAACGTTTGGTATGCTCAATCCAAAAATCACGGATTCCTTTGTCGGGATTCGAGAGAGAAAGATTGCCCGATTTCGGGTGTGAAAAAGAAGATGAGTTGAAGTCGAGTTTGATACCGAGATCGGCAGCCCATTGCATCCAACTTTCAAAATGTGCAGGTTCGCATTGATCACGATCGACGAATTTACCACCGAAATCGCCATAAATCTCATGCAGATTGACACGATGTTTAGAAGGGATCAATGACATAGCCTCAACAAGGTCGGCACGTACTTCATCGATATTACGAGCCTTACCGGGATAGTTACCGGTCGTCTGAATACCACCGGACAAGGCACTGCCCGACTCGAATCCCACGACATCGTCGGTTTGCCAGCAGTGCAACGATATTTGAACTTTTTGAAGTTTATCCAATACTTCATCGGTATTTACACCGATAGCGGCATAACGCTCTTTGGCTATTTCATACGCTTTAAGAACAAGATTTTCTTTCATGACTTTATATTTATGGTTAATTTCCTTATTTAAATATCTTCACGATACACCGAAAGATAACGACGATAAGCCTCGTCCCATACCTCTTTGTCCCGAGGCATAAACTCGGCAAGTTCTATCGAATCGGCGATAATGGCACGCATAGCCGCAATATCGTTTACATCACCGGCAGCTTTGGCCTGTAACATGATATTACCGATAGCCGTACCCTCGGAAGGCCCGGCAGAAACCGGTACGCCTACGGCATTGCAAGTATTTTGGTTGAGAAGATTGTTCCGCGAACCACCGCCTATGACGTGCAGACGTTCGATGGTAAACGGTGCCATCTCCTGCAAATAGCCGAAAACCTGACGGTAACGCAATGGCAGACTCTCGAAGATACAACGGGTCAGTTCGCCATGCGTCTGGGGTTCTACCTGCCCGGTCGTACGACAATAACGACGTATGGCATCGATCATCGAAGGAGGATTGGCGAAACTGAGAGAATCTGGATTGATAATACTACGGAATGCCGGTGCAGCTTCGGCGGCGGCAATCAACTCGGGATAGGAATAGTCGTTCCCCGCAGCCGACCACTCGCGACGACATTGTTCGAGCAACCACATACCGCAAATATTCTTCAAGAAACGAGTCGTTCCTTCGACCCCTCCTTCGTTGGTAAAATTCTTTTCAAAACTGTCTTTATTGATAATAGCATCTTTTACTTCGATACCCATCAACGACCATGTTCCCGAGCTAAGGTAAGCAAAACGCTCGTTTCGAGCAGGAACCGCAGCAACGGCCGAGGCCGTATCATGACCAGCAACCGCTATAACAGGGACGACACCCAAGCCTGTCAGTTTCTGTACCTCAGGGGTCAATGTACCTACCACTTCCCCGGGATAGACAAACTTGGCAAATTGCTCTTTTTTCACGCCTACGACATCAAGCAATTCTTGCTCCAACTCTTTGGTACGGGGATTGAGAATTTGCGACGTCGAGGCAATCGTATATTCGGTTACCATTTTACCCGTGAGCATATAACTGAGTGCGTCGGGAATGAAGAGTATTTTATCGGCTGCTTCAAGTGCCGAACAATGATTGCGATGCAACGTGGACAACTGGAACAAGGAATTGAAATTCATCACCTGAATTCCCGTCAACTCATATACCCGTTCCCGAGGAATGTGCGTGAAATATTCTTCGGGAGCACCGACCGTATGCGGGTCGCGATAACAATAGGGATTACGCAAAAACGCACCATCTTTCCCTACCATCACAAAATCGACCCCCCATGTATCGATACCGATCGACTCGATGGCGATACCTTCTTGGGCGATTTTTTTCAAGCCTTTGATGATTTCAAGATAAAGGGCGTAAATATCCCAATAACAATGTCCTCCGGTTTCTATAATAGGATTTGCAAAACGGGTTACTTCTTTCATATCCATCTTTCCGTCGGAAAGAGTACCCAAAATCGTACGGCCGCTGGTAGCCCCTAAATCCACAGCAAAAAAGTGGCGTGTTTTCATGTATATTTTGCTCTATTTATTTTCAATATATCTATCAAATCCGATACATCGGTTTTTTAGCCGATACAAAAATAAGTCTTTCGTTCCTTGCCACAGGTAGATATTTTGACAGAAAAACTATTCCGATTGACAAAGATAATAAAATCATGGAACTAAAAAAATAATGACCGTATAATACGGTCATTATTTTACATATTGATAAAGGCGGATATTATCAAAATTGATTTTTCAAATTTACCGGCACGAGATGCACGGGACCCAAAAGACCGCTGGGAATAACTTCCCAATGACCATATTTGCCTTTCTTATAGCCCAGATTATTGATATTGGCATCTTTAAAACGTCTCCACTCGATACCTCGACGATCGTACTCGGCAATACTATTGGCCGGAAGATTGGTTACTTCTATATCGATCCGGTTCGTACCGGGACGAAGATAACGCTTCACCATCGTATAGAAAGGCACCGACCAAAGGGTATCTACCGCCGTACCATTCACCGTAACACGGGCACTCTCCCTCACATCACCGAGATCGAGAATCCACTCATCGCACGGTATATCGGGCAAATCAAACGTGATGGTATAGGTTGCCGAACCTCGATTGATCGAAGCTTCGGGTACCGGAAGAGATGTCCAAGAACCGAGCGTATCGATCGTAAATGTACCCGGTATGGCCGGTTCACTTTCGGTAAAAACCAATGACCAACCGTTATCGAGAGACAGGCTTACGGGCTGTTTCGTATAGTAAGGCCAAGCATCTCCGGGCACATCTTCATTGTACACACAAACGATGGCCGACTCTCCCGAACGCAACTGCAAATAATACTGCAACTTGCCATCGTGAATACGCGTACGGGCCATTCCCGAACGACCCGAAACCGGATCGTAAATAGCAACGGATTTTCCTGCAACTGCCGGAGTTATCCACCCCTCGACACCCTTACTCTGCAACGAAGCGATGAAATAGTGATGCCCCTTATCATTTTCACGCCGTATATAATGAGCTCCGTAACGGGTCTTCACATCTTCGGGTTCTACACCTGTCATTTCCAATACCTTCGCATAATCGCTACCGGTAATAATGCGCCCCTTACCATATTCCAATACCTGCTCGGCCGTAAAACCGCCTGCATCGGGCAGAGTCGAAAGCTGTGTCTTAAATGCTTTCCGGCGTTTCTCGACAGCAGCAAAACCGGGAACATCTTGGGGATAATTATCCACAAATACCAATGTAGCCCCTTGTCGAGCCAATGCAAGGAGGTGTTTGAGTACATCATCGGGCATCATCTTGACGGCCGGTAATATAATAGCCTTATAACAAGTACCTCCCGTCGTTACCAACTGTCCGTCGCGATATTTTGTTTTACGTAAAAAATCATCGGAAATATAATCGACATCATACCCCGAATCGGTAATTTGCGCAATCACATCGATGAAATGAGGCGCCCGCTTCGCCATTTTATGTATATCGAACGCAAGTCCGAGCGATCCTTGCTGCTCGTACCAAATATCGTACAAAGGCAGGTAAACGAGAAAGTCATTGTCGGGTTTTCCCATCTGCAAGAACGACTGGCAACGGGTGATATACGAGAACAATCCAGAGGCATCGCGCCATATCGTATTGGTCGGCGACATATTTATCGTCGCATAAAAGAGCCAGCCCGGCCACTCGGCACCACGAGGCGAATAGGGTGTTCCATGAAAAAACATGTGGTTGACTCCGGCCGAGAACATGAGATCGAGATCGGGCTTACACTGCGACAACGACGTACGGAAATGCTCGGTAAGCCATGTAAATGTCTCGGAAGAGACATAAGTTTTTCCCGATATATGCGCTCCGGAAGAGGCATATTTAAGCATGGAAAAATCGGAATCGTTGTCTTTCTTTACCGAATCGCGGCGCAAACCTTTAATGCCGAAATCGGTAATACCGAAACCTTCACACTCGGGAATATCTACCATTGCATAAAGATCGATGAGATTTCCGGGCGAACCATGCGCCTGATTTCGTATTAAGCTCTTGTGCTTATGCGCCCAATCTTTCCATTGTTGCGTAAAATTTTCTTTCAACAGTTCGGCAATAGTTTCCCGATAATCGGTAATAAGGCGAGCCCGTATATCGCTTTTTTCGCCTGTCAGTTCAAGCAAATGATTTTCGAGCTTATATCCCCGACGACGAGCAAATTGTTCGAAAAAATCGGGAGTCCAATCGGCTCCGTACACTTCATACGAATCATTGAAAAAAGTCTCGGGTGCAGGTGCTCCGGAAGAAGCAAAGGCCCGATCGAAACGGGAAAAATAATTTGCCACCGCCTTCTTGGAGAAATGGTTCATTACATATCCTTCTCCCCCGGGAGCCGCCCGTTTTACCTTTTGAAACGTTTTTCCCAAAAATGCCGCAACAAGTTTCCACTCTTTACCTTCGGGTGCCGTCCAGTTCAACTCTCCGGTTTCCTTATTGACCCGGGAAGTAAGATTCAAAACTCTCCCGTCGGGAGAATATGCCATCAAACGCAATAGTTTAGCAACAGGTTTCTGTTTTTTATCGGTTACAACGACCGGTTCGGAGAGCCGAGTGCCCCCATCGAGCGTATATTTCAAAAAAATCACTTTGCTGGCGGCATCTTCGAGCGAAACCTCCGGACCACCGAACGGCCAGCCGGTACCGTTATTCATATCGATATCCAACCCCAAGCGTTTGCCTTCCTCGCAAACAAACGAATACATCTGCATCCACCGAGGCGATAAATACTCTATGTCATTGAGTTCATTATTTTTTACACCGTAAATAGGTGTTATTTCGAGCGTTCCCAATCCGGTACGGGCATAATCGGTCATATTGGCCGTAAGGCTGGCCGAGTCTACCGCACTGCCCAGCCACCACCAACGAGCTCCGGGTTTTGCCTCGGTCTTTACCTCGGGCCACGCCGGTGCCTGAGCCGCCACCACAGCCGAGAGCCCCACGAACAACCCGCTGCAAATCATACGGGAAATATTCTGTCTGATTGTATACATGGTTTTCATTGAAATGTTCTTTTATTGTTTTTTTCTGAAATCGAAACCGAGGTCGAGATGTATTCCTTCATCTCCCGACTTGATACGAATCGTCCCGGGCTGACTTTTCGGGCCGTGTTGGGAAATCGGTTTAAAACTTCGTATCGCCGGTATTTCCAGCAGGAAAGATATATCGCCCGCAGGAAAGGCTGGCATTGTAAGAGTTGAACCTTGCCGATTTTTCGGCTCTTCGGGCGTAAGCATACGCAAATAAACGCCATCGCTCATCGAATATACCGTAAAATCCTGCTCCTTATTCTGTATCGTAGCCCAGTATAGATTGGAGTGATAACCTTTAAACTCGGGATAAATGAGATTTTCAAAACTCTCACCCGTAATCGTATTGTTATATGCCTTTTCCCATACTCCCATATTGGCTCCCCTCAAACGGTTTTTCCATACGCGATAAGGACCGCCGCCCAACCAACGCATACCGGTTACACAGCTTTCGGGATAACTGAACGTAATTCCCAAATTGGTAATATTATCGTAGGAGGCCGCATCGTCGAGTCCGCCGCCCAATCGGGAGCGATTGAGCATAAGCAAGTTCATATCGAGCAAACCTTCGGGAGACATGCGCCAAACAATCGAATCGATATTACCGTTGTACTTCACGGCAAACACCGCTGTATCACCGTCCATACGGGTCTGTGAACTTTTCACGGAAGCCACCATGCCTACCGGAACAGGACCGTTGGAAAACGAGACAGACTGTTTCCCGCTGAGAACACGAGTAATATACCCCGTCGTTTTATCGAACGTAACCTCGACACCGCCGGCAGAAAGGGTTACACTATTTCCTTGTTCCCGACAAACAGCCGGAGACGAAACAGAAGATGCCTCTCCATGACGCTTCCAATAATCCCGTGCATAACCGACACTCCACGTACGCGTACACATCTCTGAGCCATCGGGATTATAAGCCGTCATTTCCAATACATCGGCATCGAAGAAATTCGAAGGAAGTTCCATAGAAGCATACCCCTGCTCACCGGGCGCGAGAGCAGGCAACAGCACGGTGCCCTCACCGATTTCCTTCTGCACGCCTTTCTCGTCCGCAAGCGGAGATTCGACCTTGTAGAGTTTATAAGTCATACGACACTTATCGAGTGAGGTATAAAGATAGTCGTTCGAGACTTTAAAGCGTCCATTAAAGGAGGGGGTAACAAAAAACTTCTCGACCTGAATAGGCGCCCATATATCGCGCACGGTATAATAACTGCCCTCTTTTTCACGATAAGGACCAAGAATACCATCGGGAGCATTGAAACCGTCGGAGTCGAGCTCCCCGTTCCGGTCGGAACGTCTCACGGCATTATCGCAAAAATCCCACATGAATCCGCCTACAAAAAGAGGGTGAGAGGTATAGTTGTTCCAGAAATCTTCGAGTCCGGCGCCATGTCCCTGATCATACTGTCCGTGCATAAACTCGGTGGGCATAAAGAGCTTATACCCGTAAGTAAAACGTGCCACACCGGTAAGATAAGCGGGATAATGATGCGTATCGAGTTCGCCGAAGTCGGCCCACGGATGAATCACATGGCGTCTCTGCGGATCGTAAAGGTCGAAAAGAGGATCGAGTTTCTTATTCCACCCACCTTCGTTTCCGTTGCTCCAAATGATGATGGAAGGGTGATTGACGTCCCTTGTCAGCATTTCGGCCAACAGACGCGACCCGACCTGAGTATCGTAGGAATTCTGCCAACCGGCCAACTCATCTATAAAGAATACACCCAAAGAATCGCACACATCGAGAAAATGGTCATCGGGCGGATAATGACAGCGTATGGCGTTCATGTTCATCTCCTTGATGAGTTTCACATCATCGATGCTTATCTGCTTGTTGGTCGTACGACCTCCGTCGGGCCAGAAAGAATGACGGTTGATTCCTTTGAGAATAACTTTCACGCCATTGACATAAAGGCCGTCTTTCGGACGGAAATCCACGGTACGGAATCCGACACGCTGGTCATAACGGTGCAATACCGTACCATCATTCCCGCGCAGACTTACCGAAAGCACATAAAGATTGGGATCTTCGGGATTCCATGCACGCACGCCGTTCCAACGTCCCGACAACGTAACGACACTGTCGCCGGCCGCTGCCTGCGCTTGCAGTTTCCCGTAGAGCACCTCTCCGGAGGCCAATGACGAGAGTGTGGCATCGACCGTATATGCCTTATCGATTCCCGACAAGAAGACCTGAGCGTCGATAGAACCGTCGGCACGGGCATCGACCGCCAGGCGATCGATATGGCGCACCGGTTTTATTTCAAGAAAAACAGGCCGGTAAATACCGCCGAAAAGCCACCAGTCGGCTTTTCGTTCGGCATTATTGACCGATTTATTGGAAGAATGTTTCCAAACGGTAACTTCGAGTATATTTTTCTTGCCGAAAGATATGAAATCGGTTATGTCATAAGAGAAGCGATAAAAACCTCCTTGATGTTTCGTGCCTACCACCTGACCATTGACCGAGACCTCGGTATCGGTCATCACACCGTCGAATACCAAAGAGATCTGCTGGCCCTGATAGGCTGCGGGAACAGAAAAAGTATGGCGGTAAATGCCCTGCTCCATACTCGGATTTTTCAACCTCCGTACCATACCCGAATTCCGGTCCTTATCCTTATACCATCTTCCGTAAGTATATTCACCGAATCCCTGCAACTCCCATTGCGAAGGGACTTCGATTTTTTTCCATTTGCCGCTGTTGCGGCCTTCGGTGCAATAAAAATTCCACTTCACCGTATTTCCGAATCCTGTACCCGACAGATATATTTTACGGGTTTCCTGCGCTCGGGCAGAAAGAAAAAGGCCGGCACAGAACGCAGCTAAAAGCGTGATGAACAATCTATTTTTCATAACTAAATATTCTATAATCTTCGTTCGGGAGATCTCTCGGAAAAAGAGAATCAGCCAAAGATACGTTTTTTCTTTCAAAAGCGCTATCCCTTCCACATAAAAACAAGATATCCGAAACAACAAATCCCGAATATCTTGATGGGAGTCATTCCCGAAAAAAGCCCGCAGGAAAGAGGTTATTCGAGCAATTTTTTCAATTTACAACCTTTCAGTTGCGCGATCTGTCCGGCAACGACCTCGGCGTTGATACGCGCACCTTTCTCCGAGGTATGCGTCCAGTCGGCATCGGTAAAGCAAGCCTTCACAGCCTCCTGCCCCATCTCGTCGTATATATCGGCAATCAACGTATTCAGGTCGATGCAGGGAACACCTTCCTCCTCGGCTACCCGGCGAGCCCATACGGCATGAGCCGTGTCGCGCATCACCTTCCCGTTTTTCCAACGGTTACGAGGTATCAGCGTACAAAGTATAGGCTGTGCGCCTTTCGCACGGGCATCGTCGATATACTTACGCAAATAGGCGCCATAAGTCAAGACGGTCTCTTCCCGACCGGTCATCTCCACAACACCGGTCGTATCCCTGTCGTCAAATCCTTTTAGCGAGGCCCGGGGACGATTTCCGGCAAAGAGTTCTCCCCCGTCGTTATGGCCGAATTGTATAATGACATAATCGCCTTTCCGCAACGAATCGCATACGACGTTCCACCGCCCCTCGGTAATGAAGGTGCGGCTGCTGCGGCCTCCGATGGCCCGGTTGCGGACTTCGGCTTTCGCATCATCGAAATACTCTCCGATGAAACTGCCCCAGCCCCACTGTCCCCGGTCGCCACGGCCCTGACCGTTTTTCACGGTCGAGTCGCCGATCACGTAAACGAGTGTCTTCTTATCTTTCTTTTCTTTCCGGGCATACGCTTCGGAGGGGCAGAACGACTGCGCCGCCACAAGAAGCCCCAAAACAATCGCAATTTTTTTCATATCGATAAAATTACGCAAAAAGGATACCCTGAAAGGTATCCTTTTTGCACAGAATGAGGTTTATTAATATTTCATCATACGAGCCGTGCGGGTCGTATCGTCGGCAATAACAGCACAGTTATAAACACCGGCAGGCAGGTCATCGAGACCTTTGACTTCGACCATACCGCCCGAAACGGTCAAGTCGTTGCTGTAAACGAGAGCACCCGACAGACTGTAAATTTCCACTTTGACAGTTCCCGTACTTTGCGGCAGAGTTACCGTGAAACGATCCTTGAAAGGATTGGGATAAACAACCACATCTTCTCTTTCCTGAGCAGCTATTTCTTCGATAGCCGTTACACCGTGCTCATACTTCGACTTGATTTCGAGCTCGGTGAGAGCGTCGTTATAAAGCGTGAATTCATCGATAGAACCGATAAATGGAGAATCGAAATTGACATTGACATTACCGATAACCAAAGCTTCGCTTCCATCGATAGCACCGGTAGCATCATTGGCAGAGGCTTTGAGTTCACCGTCGATGTAGAGGAGAAGTTTTGCATTCTCGACATCACGCACGGCAACCACATGATGCCAGTTTCCGTCGAAATAAGAAGTTGCGGAAACCTCTGCCAACGATTTGGTTACATCGTCATCTACACCGAAATAAAGAGTACCTTTCTTATATTCGAGACCGAACCACTTTCCGGTATTTCTATCACCGTCCGACTTATGACTACCTTTGTGCAAGAGATAACGGCTCTGCGAGCTATTACCGGCAGTCGACTTGAACCACAACTCATACGAGAACGGAGCACTCTCAAATACGATTTCTTCATACGAAGGAACAATCATACCGTCGGTCGTATTGGCGGCATCGAAAAGTATGGCACCATTGATTTTACCCTCACCCCATACCGGAACATACGAACCGTAAGGAGTGGCATCATTGGCCATGATTTCTTCACTGGTAGGCACATTTACGGCCGTAGAACCCGATGTTTCGTCAAACGCGAAATAAGCGACTTTCGTACGCACGGGTTCTTGTCCGGTCGTGAAGTTCCACACCTCTCCCTGCGTTCTGCCGTAAGTATTCTCCACATCGATTCTCCAATAATAGGTAGTATTCGGCTCTACGTCCATCGTGTACGATCTGCTACGTACCGTAGCCACAGAATCGAGGCGATCGGGCGATGTGCCTACATATACGTAATAATAAGGACGACCCGTTACTTCGTTTGAGAATTTAAGCGTTACCGTCGTATATTCGGCGATTGTTTCACCATTTGCGGGAATGGGATCGGTCGAGAGGTCGGGTTCGCCCGGGGCACCTTTGGTCCGGAAAGAAAACTCTGCGGGGAGCGACGCCATATCGTCGGTAAAGGTCGTGAAGCGCAGCGTATAATTCGTTTTCTCCGAGAGCCCTTTCACCGTGTAAGAAGTAACGTCGGTACCGATTGTTTCGACGGTTGTATATTCTCCGCCCTCAGGCATCACTTCTACGCGGATTTTTGCTCCGGTGGCTTTTTCGTGGCACTCAAAAGCCACCGTAATACTGTCGGTACCCAGCGACTTGGCAAGGATTTCCACCGGATATTTCAAGAAAGGAACAGGCGAAGCAGGTATGCTGTTGATATAATTTTCGATATTGAGGTAACCGTTAGCAGCCACTTTCACAGCATCGGTTGCATCATTCGGATCCAATCCATTGGCCTTTTCCCACTCATCGGGCATACCGTCGTTATCGGTATCCAACGGTTTCGGAGCGTTGTAGATATTTCCTACACCGTTTACCAATCCCAATACGGATTCACTCGAAATAATCACGCCTTTATTTCCCAAAGAACGCAACTCATCGATGACGTATTCATCGACTTCATCCCGATCGGGCAAACAGGCACCAACACTATCAACGACCCACTGATATGCCTCCTCGGCCGACATCGACATCGAAGCAATAGAAGCATGAGGATGTTCCGAAGGATATTCTTCGCTTTGCAACAAGTCTTCAAACGAATCAACACGGGTCGCACGGGCAAAATCGTTCTCGTCCATATCACGACCGTTAAGGACACCATCCCTCGACATATCGGTTTTGTTTCCGCGCTGGTAAACGGTCGTCAACTGATTTCCCGAACCGACCCCATTTCCTCCGGAATTCGGACCTTGGATAAAATAGTTAGACTGTACATCGGCCCAAATACGTCCTTCGGAATCACCACCGAGGTTGTAACCGCCACCGCTACCCCAGTTATACACCACATTGTTGATGTACTGGTTAAGACCTTTCACCTTATGGTTACGGGTATTATTATCGGCGTAGAGATTCCGGTAAAGCGTTACCCCACCCACAGTATTGGTCGGTTGGCAAAGACCACCGGCCGAGTGAGGCAAAAGGCCTTGGCTCATAATGGTTTTTTGAATTGTGATATTTCCTACTCCACCGTTCTTACCGTCGGAATTGATCGAGAATGTCTCATCTTTTCCCCATGAAATGGAACAATGGTCAAATATCATATTGGAACCGTTGGCTATACCAGCGGCATCATTTTGTCCGCGACCACTCATTCCCATACGGATACGCAGATAACGGACGATAATATCGCTGGCTCCGGAAAACGAAGTGCGTTCTCCGTAAATGACAATACCACTACCGGGAGCCGTCTGCCCGGCAATTGTCAGATTCTTGGAAAACACAAGAGGACTTTTAATTCGAATTACACCTGCCACATCAAAAACAACAATGCGATTAGGTTGACTGACAGCATCACGTAAAGATCCCTTTCCCGAGTCATTGAGATTGGTTACATGGTATACCGTCGGATTTTCTCCCGCGCGCGCACCTCGTGCAAAACGGCCGTAACCTTCCGCTCCCGGGAATGCGATCAGCTCATCGGCCACCGCTCCGGCAAGGCAAGCAAATGCCATGCAAAATGTTAGTAAAATTCTTTTCATGTGTATAAGTTATTTTAGGTTTATAACATCTCAAATACAAATAATCCCCGACACTCTCCCTTTTTCCGGAGAAAATGTCCGATGAAGGCAATTCTTATGACGGATAAAATGAAAATTCAAAGGATTGTTTTCATGGTACATCAAAGAATACGAGGCATTAGAGGTTACAAATAAACAAAATATTATCTCTCATTCGACTGCAAATATTGATAGACGAACTTTCTTAAATGATTTTTATCTGATTATCGATATTCTTGCCATTATGAATAGAACATAGCGAAGTAAAAAAAACCTTACCCAAACGCATGTCATTCTGAACGAAGCATTAGCAAAACAATGAATCCCTTGCAAATCCTATTGTCATTCTGACGACTGTGAGGGAGGAAGAATTTCAAAAGAAACGGGCATTTTTCAGGAGATTCCTCGCATACGCTTGGAATGACATTTGGATTACTGCCCGCAAAAAACGTTGTCATTCTGAACGGAATGCAGTGGAGTGAAGAATCTCCCAAGAAATGAGTTTATTGTGAGATCTCTCACATACGTTCGAGATGACAAATATGTCATTCTGAATGCAGCGTGAGCGGAATGAAGAATCTCAAACAAATTGCAGAAGATTCCTCATATTCATTCGGAATGATAAGTAGACAAAAGGCGAGAGATTCCTCGCATACGCTTGGAATGACACGACTGTCATTCTGACGACCATAGGGAGGAAGAATCTCCTACCAAGAAAGTACGAGCAAAGTGAAAAACCTCTTGGATAGAAGCGTTGAGGGTGAGATGCTTCGCTGTTGCTCAGCATGACAGGGTATTTTGGGGATTCCTCGCATACGCTCGGATGACAAAAAAGAGGGGCGCACAAATGCGCCCCTCTCCTATATCAAACAATCGTCGGATTACTCAACGATGAGTTTTTGCGTATAAGCCTTGTCGGCCGTCGTTACGCGAACATAATAGATACCGGCTTGCAAATCCGAAACGTCGAGCGTCAAAGTCGATTCAGCGGTAGCAACCGATTTCACCAACTGAGCAGCCGAGTTATATACGGCCACGTTTGCCACTTCACCGGCAGCTACGGCAATCGTAACATTTCCGCCACGGGCAGGATTGGGATATACCTGCAAGTTGCTATTGTCGGCATCTACGCTTTCGATAGCATCGGGTTCTGCCTCACCATTACCGGCTTTCGTACATTTAGCCACCAACTTGTATTGAGCAGGAGCAATAACGGTCGTTACATTTTCGCCTTTGATCGGATCATATTCCGTTTTGGTCTCAGCAGGAACTTTTACAGATTGCAATTCGAACGTTGCGCCGTTGAAAGCATCGTCTACAATCAAACTGAAGCAATTCTCATCGGTTACGTCATCGACGTAGCTTCTGATGGTATCGGCTTGCATGAGGACGATTTCATCGCCTTCGGCTACCGACCATTTGTCGCGCGGAGCAAGTTTGATGTTGATCTTAGCATCTGTTCCGGCTTCGGTATCGCTGTAAACGCGGATTTCGTTTTCTACAGCAACTACGTCGTGTTTATCTTTGTCGATGATTTCGAACTCGATATTTGCACCGTTGTAGAGGAGTAAATTAGCAGCCGAACCAGATTCTCTTGCGGCAATCTTCATACCGGTAGCCTCAGAATAAATTCCTTTATTGTCCGTATCATAAACGACAATTGCATTGGCAGCATTGATTCTAAGTGTATCTACGGCATCGCTACCGGGTTGCATGGTTCCGTAAAGAGCGGTATGACCACCGATTGTTCCGAAGCCGCCGATTGTTCCGGTCGGACGACAAGTTACCACATTGTTGCTCGATACTTTATTTTGTCCCGTAGCCGTCGTGTTTTGAGGATCGGGGTTATTGAAGAGCACACGGCCTTCCCATACTTCCATACCCAAGAAAATCTGGTTATCGGGAGCAGTAATATAGGTCGTTCCTGTACCTTCTTTGATAAGCCCTACACCGTCTTCACGATAAGGTTTATTTCCTTTTGTCGCAGCAGTAATGGTACCATCGATATGGCTGTCTTTACCGTCGCGGCCAAAAAGGAGAACCAACTGAGGATTGGAGTCTTTATAATAACCGGCAACGATACCTTTTTTGTCTACATTGAGGCTCTTTACTGCCACCATAGCCACATTGGGAGTTCCACCGGCCGATTCACACATTACGGAGGCTCCTTCACCAATAAGCAATTCTATTCCTGTCCAATTGTAGAACAAGCTGTCGAGAAGGAGCTTGTCATTCTTCCAAACATTATAAAGCAAAGAGTCGCCATCGAGCTTAGCATAAAACGCTCTCGAAGCAGAAGTTCCTTTTGCAGACTCTGCCGGGAAAATTATACCGTTCAAACCAGAGGCGGTATCATCGGCTTTAAAGATATTAAGCTTGCCCGTAAATCCCGAGAAATCGGCAGGATGAGCATTTTTTGCACCAGACAAGAATACACGTTCACCCCGAGAATAAACATTTATAGTACCGTTTCCGGTAACATAAATATTGGTATCACTCGTCATATAGGTATAACGAGAGGGATAAAGATTCCACGTAGAACCGTCGGTAATGTTGACATCGGCACCGAAAGCAGCATAGTCGCTGCCCATACTACCTAAATCGACAGTACCCACACCTTCAATAGTAACTTTCTTACCGAAAACAGTCGTAGCAATAGACGATTTCGACTTACGAGCTACCGTACCGCCTTTTATCACGGTTCCGCCGGGCAAGTTATTTACGACATCGGTATACAAAATTCCGTCGCCCGATTTGGTCAAAGCAGCATCGGTTGCTGTGGCTGCCGCATTGAAAGCCACCGATTCCGACTCGGGAGAGAACGTATACGTAACTTTAGAGTTGTCGACTTGGATTCCGCCGAGTTCCAATCCTGTCCCTACCGTAATCGCAGGAGAATCGGTATTCATCCCAAAATCGGGATTGGTGAGAACATTATACACTTCGTCATTGAACAATGCGATATTGCCACTCACGAATGATTGAGCATCCGGCTCATCGGGATTCTCGTCGGCTCCGATCCAAGCTTGGAAAGTCGTATTCCACGGGAACAGCAACCCTTCTGAATCCGGGTCGTTCATTGCCGCCCATTTCTGAACAGTTTGCGCGGACATACCTGCCGAAGCAAGAACAGCCGCTACTAAAAAAGTAATTTTCTTCATGATACTTTTGGTATTAGTTAAGTTTATACTTGAAAAAAATATCTATCAATATGATTTGAGTTTTCTAACAGGCAAAGAAAAGAGTTATTTCGGTGTATTGAAATAACTCTTTTGATATTAAAACTGTTTTTTTTGACAGCGAGTCTCTATTCCAAACAAATTTAGGATTTTTTTACCGCTTGCGGGCAGGACGAGTCCCATGCGCAGCCTCGTACTTTTCGAGTTGTATGCAACCCATGATAAACGGCCCGGTGGCTTTGGCGTCGTTATCGCGCATACGCTCGTGGATATAGTAATCGAACGAGCCGTCGCGGTACTTGTTGCCGCCCAATCCGCCCACGGCGCAACAACGGGTAAGCGTCCACGTCTTGTCGGGATTTTTCTTGAGCAACTCCTTGCGCAGCCCGTCATAAGCCTTCTGCGCAACCTCGATATAGGAAGAGTCGATGTAACCTTTGTTTACCGCCTTGGCATAGGCATACATAAACTGCGACGTAACAGAAGCCTCGGGAAAGTTGCCTTCGCGATCGATCTGGTCGAGCACCTGATACCAAAGACCGTCCTTATCCTGATACTCGGGCAGCGTAACGGCCATGCCCTTGATTATCGTGATGAGATCGGCACGACGGGGGTGATTCTCGGGCACATAATCGAGCACATCGACCAGCGCCATGAACCACCAGCCCATGCTGCGTCCCCAGAAATTGGGCGAATGCCCCGTAGTGGGATCGGCCCAACGCTGATTGCGGCTCTCATCGTAGGCGTGGAAATAGAGTCCCGTGCGGTTGTCGAAAGTGCGGCGGGCACAGATAAGGAACTGCTTCACGGCATCATCGATCAACTCGGGCTTGTCGAAAGTAGCTCCGTAACGGGCGAGAAAAGGCGACGCCATATAGAGGCCGTCGAGCCATATCTGGTAAGGATAAATGAGTTTATGCCAAAATGCCCCCTCATGGGTACGGGGCTGGCGTGCCAACTGACGGACAAGAACGTCCATCGCCTTTTTGTACTTGGGATCGCCCGTCTCGGCATAGACATCGAAAAGCACTTTTCCGGAGTTGATGAAATCGAGATTGTAATCGGCCATCTCATAGAGGTGGATCTCGCCCTTATCGTTGATAAGGGTATCGGCCCACTCGGCCACATAATCATAGTACTTGCGGTCACCGGTGTAATGCCACATGTCGAGCATGGCGCAACAGCCCACACCCTGAGCATAACCGAAGAAGAGACGCTTACCGTGATCGAGCTGCCAAGCCTCGGGTGCGCGCTTCATCTCCGACTCAGCAAACTCGACCGACATTTTTTGAGCCGAAAGGGTAAGCGAACACGCGCAACAGGCCGCAACGGCAAAAGAGGTTTTCCAATTCATGTTTTTCTTGTTTTTATGTGTATTTATAATTTCCAGTCATCGGTACGGAACGGTGTCGCCGGCAATCCTTCGCGGTTATAGAGATTGACCCGGAAAAACTTATCCCACCCGTAACGTACCGCCACGGGCGACGACACTTGGGGCGACGATACTTCGACCTTATCGCCTCTGATAACGGCTTGCGCCGGATAGAACACACCGTCGTCGCCGGCTATGACAAAGCCTTTGAGGGGTTGCCCTTTGGAGTCGAGCCCCGATCCCGTATAATCGAACGACAACTCGGCTACGCCTCCCCTCACCGTCATGCTCTTATATACAGGTCCCATATACGGCACATCGATGTCGTAATCGTGCGACAAGGCCCAGTATGCGAGACGCTCGCCGGGAATGACTTTGTTACGAGGGTGAATGTTGGTCGAGTCGCCCGCATCGGTAATAACGGCCATACCGGTATTTTTCACCGTCTGCCATGTGCGCAGTTGCCCTTCGCGCAAGGTAGGCGATTGTTTGCGATAAGGCGCTATCTGCACGAAATAGAAGGGGAAATCGCCCTGCTTCCACTCGGCCCGCCAACTGCGGATAAGGTTGGTAAACACCATCTGGTAATCGGCCGCCCGACTGTCGTTGCTCTCTCCCTGATACCAGATAACCCCTTTGATGGTATAGGGCAATATGGGATTGATCATGCCGTTCCAAAGGGTCGACATACGCAGATTGTCGTTGAGTTTCTTCGCTTTATCAGGGGTTTTCAGCACGGTATCGGGATTGATGGCTTTGGCCGTTTTATATGCGGCTATTTCCCGCTCATACCGTTTTTTCTCGGCCGGAGCATTCTCGATAATGCGTTTCTGCTCTACCCGTAAATTGTCGTAATAAACACCTTGCATGGCCTCTTTCTTGGTCCATGACTCGGCATGAGTGCCGCCCCACGTCGACTGTATAAGCCCTACGGGACGGTGTATCTCGTTATGTATCTTGCGACCGAAAATAAATCCGACGGCCGAAAAACGGGCAGCAGTCGCCGGGGTGCAAACCTCCCACACACCGCTGCAATCATCGGCGGGGGCATCGGGCGCCAGTTGATGTTCGACCCTGAAAAAACGGATCTCGGGATAGTCGGCGTTCTGCAACTCCTCCTTGACGGTGGTCATGGCGTTTTTCCACCGGCTGGTCGTATCGCGATCTACGGGAAACTCCATATTGGACTGCCCCGAACAAAGCCACACTTCTCCGATAAGGACATTTTTTATCTCGATGGTATTACGACCTTTCACGGTCAACGAGACGGGTTCGGTCGAGGCTACCGGAGTAACGATTTCGACCAGCCAACTGCTATCGGCAGCGGCAACGGTCTTCTGTTTTTTGCGACTCCATGAAACAGAGACGGTGATTTTCTCACCGGGTGCGGCTTTTCCCCAAATGCGGGCACGGGTATCCTGTTGCAAGACCATATTATCGGACAAAACAGCCGGAAGTTTCACATCGGCTTTTGCTCCCGAAAACGAGAGTACAAAGAAAAACAGGGCGAGAGAAAATGTGATTGCAGGTGCTTTCATCGGTATTTCTTAAATAACTGTTCGCAACCGAAAGGAAGAATAAAAACAGAAACCTACCCCAACCTGTCGGCAGACAAGGCAAAGGTAGGTATTTCCTTATAAATTTCCAAACGGCCGCCCTCTGCCGCTGTCGTCATTCCGAGCAGAGGACAGCCCGATAAATGCGGACATATCTTCTTCTCCATCAAATTGCGCTTGCATGTAGAGTACGTTAATATATAGGAGATATTCGCCAATATTTAGCATACAGTCCTTCCGAGCGAAGGTGGAAGCCCTTTGTTATTCCGAGCGTATGCGAGGAATCTCTCGCCTTTTTGACCGCTTGTCATTCCGAATGAATATGAGGAATCTTCTGCAATTTGTTTGAGATTCTTCGGCGCTTCACGCCTCAGAATGACAATAATGTCATTCCGAACCGAGACCTATGGTCGAGCGTGAGGAATCTCCCAAACAATACCCTGTCATGCAGAACAGCAGTGAAGCATCTCTCCCTCAACGCTCCTATCTAAGAAATTTTTCATTTTGCTCGTACTTTCTTGGTAGGAGATTCTTCAAGGCAATGCCTTTCAGAATGACATGTGTTTGGGTAAGAGATTCTTCCTCTCTACGGTCGTCAGAATGACATTGTTGTCATCTCGAACGTATGTGAGAGATCTCTAAAACATGCTGAGCAGCAGCGAAGCATCTCTCCCTCAACACTCCTATCCAAGAGGTTCTTCACTCTGTTCGTGCTTTCTTGGTGGGAGATTCTTCACTTCGCCAATGTTCCGTTCAGAATGATATGCGTTTGGGTAAGTTTTTTTTACTTCGCTAATGCTACGTTCAGAATAACAGTTTTTATTATTCGATTTCGAGTGTAACGATGGAATGTGCCGGCAAATTCACCTCAACGACCCCTTTCGCCAACTTCGCGCCCTTGAAAAGAACCAATTTTACTTTATCGGGCTTCTCGAATGTATTGAGGTCGGTTATCTTTTTCGAAGTCAATATCGTTCCCGATACCTTTGTCGCTTTCACCTCATCGAGCGTAACACGCACCTTCCGCGACTTATCGACATCGACATTCGCCAAAGAAACATGTATGCGACCCTGCTCATCGCGAGAAGCCGTTGCACTTACCAACGGTATCGTGCGGTCATCGCGTACCTTACGAATAGGCGCGTCAATGTCGAGCGGAAGGTAAACAGCGTCCTGATGTGGCCGGTACATCTCATAGACATAATAGGTAGGCGTGAGTACCATCTTATCGCCCCGAGTGAGAATCATCGATTGCAAAACGTTGACAACCTGAGCGATATTCGTCATGCGTATGCGGTCGACATACTTATGGAAAACATTGAGCGAAAGGGCGGCTACAAAAGCATCGCGCAGCGTGTTCTGCTGGAAAAGCTGCGTACCGGGCTCGGGTTCCCACCATGTGCCCCACTCGTCGACCATAAGCCCCACCCGCTTCTGCGGATCGTACTTGTCCATAATGGCGATGTGTGCCTTGATCGCGTTCTCGATGTCGAGACACTTGCCTATCGTCCAGTAATAATCTTCTTCATCGAACTCCGTCGCCGAACCTTTCTTTCCTTTCCAACCCGTTACGGTATAATAGTGGAGCGATAAACCGTTCATGCGGGTTCCGACCCGTTTCATCATCGTTTCCGTCCAGTTCAAGTCATACTCGCCGGCTCCGCAAGCGATTTTGAACAAGCGATTCCCGTCGTAATTACGGCAATAAGTCGCATAACGACGGTACAGATCGGCGTAATACTCGGGACGCATATTCCCACCGCATCCCCAACTTTCGTTACCGACTCCGATAAAACGTACTTTCCACGCCTTATCGCGACCGTTCTCCCGCCGCAGTTTGGCCATCGGGGTATCTCCGTCGGAAGTCATGTATTCCACCCATTTGGCCATTTCCTCGACCGTTCCACTCCCTACATTGAGACTTACATAAGGCTCACAACCGAGTATTTCGCAAAGATTGAGAAACTCATGCGTACCGAAACTGTTGTCTTCGACCAGTCCGCCCCAGTTGTTGTTACTCATCTTGGGACGCTCGTTACGAGGACCTATGCCGTCCATCCAGTGGTATTCATCGGCAAAACAGCCGCCCGGCCACCGGAGATTGGGAATATCGAGACGTTTGAGCGCTTCAAGCACGTCGGTACGATACCCTTTGGTATTGGGAATAGGCGACTCCTCGCCGACCCATAATCCACCATAAATACAAGTTCCCAGATGCTCGGCAAACTGTCCGTAAATATGACGGCTGATCTTCTGCGTACCCTGCGAAGGGTGAACCGCCACCGTTACCACATCTTGTGCACTCATTGTACACGTACATGCGGCCAAAAAGAGCGAACAAAAAAGTTTTTTCATAGTATATGATTTCAAAGATTATTTGGAAACAAAGGATATGGAAATCACCTGAAACGATTGCGGAGAAAGGGTCAAGCGACACTCCTTGCCGGAAACTTCGGCAACCGACATTTGCGGCACGATCGCCTCGGGTTCTTTAAAGGTATTGACCGCCTCTTTATCATCGGCTTGCAAGTATATGATAGGAGCCATATCCTGCAAGGCCTGCCGACGCTTCAACCCGTCGAAACGCAAAACAACCTCCTGCCGGACAGCCGCCGTATTGACTATCTTCACGATGATACGCGAAGAGTCGGCATCGTACACGGCACTGGCATAAAGATCCTCCCGACCATTCACCGGCTCGCCGTTCTCGGTAAGACGCAATGTATGCGTACCCTTGTGGTGAGAGTAGAGCTGCTGGACATAATAATTGGGGGTAAGAAGTACCCGACTGTTATCGAACCAAATCATATCGGGACGCCACTGCCAAGCATCTACATGGGCGAAAAGCGGTGCGTAAGTAGCCAATCGCACGACATCGGCATTACGCTCCACACCGGTGAGAAATGCCGCCTCGGAAAGCGCCGTTTCAAAATTATTAGCCCGTGTCTTGTGATGCGAAGCATATTCGCCGGCATATACTTTCGGACCTTTGCGGTCATAGCCGTCGTAGCGGCCGGCATTGTCATAGAACCACTCGGGCGGTTTGTAATAATGCTCATCGACAAAATCTACGCCGAGACGTTTCATTTCGGGCCACAGATAGTCAAATCGATCCCCGTCGGCCGACGGACCCGAAGAGCCTACGATAAGAATCCCGGGGCACTGTTTGCGTAAAGCCTCCACAAACAGTGCTTCCCGTTTTACAAATTCTTCGCCCCACTGCTCATTGCCGATACCGAGATATTTCAGTCCGAACGGTTCGGGGTGTCCCATGCGGGCACGCAAGCCGCCCCATTGTGTCGTGGTGTCTCCATTGGCAAACTCCACCAGATCCAATGCGTCTTGTACATAAGAGTCCATTTCATCAAGCGGGACAAGTTCTCCCGACTGGTATTGGCAACCCATGCCGCAATTCAATACCGGCAACGGTTCTGCTCCTATATCCTCGCACAACAAGAAGTATTCATAGAAACCCAAGCCATAACTTTGGTAATAATCGGGATAGAAACGATGGCGAAAAGTGTAGTTCCATCGGTTATCGTTATAAGGACGATTCTCGACCGGTCCTACTGTATTTTTCCACTGATAACGGGTATCGAGGTTAGCCCCTTCAACAATACAACCTCCGGGAAAACGAAGTACGCCGGGGCGTAAATCATAAAGGGCCTGTACCAAATCCCGACGCAAACCATTCTCCCGTCCCTTCCACGTATCGACAGGGAAAAGCGAAATATGGTCGATGTCGAGGACGCCTTTCGTCTCCAAACCCAGACGCAACCGGGCATGAGCATCAGTCTTCCCGGCTTTCAACAAAATGGTATATTTCTTCCAATCAAGCGAAGATACTTCGACTTTCTCAGACGACATGGAATTATTTGACGATGTTATAAACTCAAAACGCAACCGAACCGGCTTTTCTCCATGCAACCGGGCATAAAAAGTCAAACGGTATTCTTTACCTTTGACAAGACTCATACCCTCGACGAATCCTTCATTCTGTAATCCGGCTCGTTTGTATGTACCTTCCTCGGTAAGACGCACATAATGCGGATTCCTATCAAAAGCCGGATCTTCGGTCTCGACCGAAACTTTTCCGAACGGAGTCCACCCCATAAGGGGATAATCAAACTCGAAAGAACGGTTTTTCACCAACTCGGCATACAATCCGCCGTCGGCTCCAAAGTTGATATCTTCGAAAAACACGCCGTACATATCGGGATTTATCTCCGCCCCGGGTTTCACCGAGACAGACAACGTACGTTGAGCCGACAACGGAAAAACGATTACCACCAGCAGCAGCAAAAAAGATAGTTTTTTTGTTTTCATCACAGTATCGATTTAAGCATGGATTCGAAAAAGCCTTTATTCAAAACGTCCGGAAGCATAGCGAAGCAACGTATCGACAACCGAAGAGGGTACTTTCAGTACAGCTCCGTGAGCCGCACCCGAAGGCAAGGAAAGCTTGCGGGGTGCTTCCTCCCAATGAATAAAATCACGAGTTGTCATTGCACTATAACGATGCTTACGATAATTATCCATATAACATATAAACGTACCATCGGGCAACCTTATAAAGGAAGGACCTTCGACCCATGAGGGTGTAAACGGTTTCCCGGTAAGCGGGACATAAGGTCCTGCCGCATGTTTCGATGTCGCTACCAACAAATATTTATGGGGCGACGGCAATTCCCGCTCGTCTTTGTAAATCATGTAATAGGTCTCGCCGACACGACGCACAGTCGCATCGATGACATTGTATCCGTAATCGAGAAACGGTCGGGCAGGAGAGAACGTTTTAAAATCGCGTGTAGCCGTATAATACATGCGGTTATCGTATTTTTTCCCATCTTCGGTTCTCCATTTCCCATCGACCTTGATAGTACTGGCCCAAAATATCAGATATCTGTCGTTTTCCTCGTCATACAACATCTCCGGAGCCCAACAGTTTCGAGGTTCGTAACCGGCACTCTGCATGACATACAAGAGTTGCGGCTCACTCCAATGTATCAAGTCGGGCGACGAAGCATATCCGATATGCGGAGATTCCCAGTCGGTCGTCCATACACAATGCCACATGCCTTTCTTGTCTTGCAATAAAAAGGGATCGCGCAAACGGGGTGCATCGCTCGCCGTATCGGGTTGCAAAAAACCGACAGGATTACCTACCGTATTCCACTCATACCCGTCCCGGCTCCAAGCATAGTGCATACCGTGCCGATTGGCATCTTTATTGGTAAAATAGGAAAATAAGTAAAGACTGTCGGGAAAGATATGACTCTCTTGTGCCGATGCGGTACACATAGCAGCCACGCAACAAATAGATAAGATAAATTTTTTCATGGTCTCGATTAAGTGTATATTAAACACTGATTTGACAAATTTAAAAACTTATATACATTTATCCAAATTATTTTGAGTGAATCTTTTTTCAACAGAATTTTCCTCATCGGTCTCCGGGCTCAATACAACAAACCTATTACTCTTCGATCAAAGAAAAAGAACGAAGATTTTTTTCACCAGACTTACGCTTTCGGTCGAAATGATACGCATATCATTCTGAACGGAACATTAGCGAAGTGAAGAATCTCCCACCAAGAAAGCACGAACAGAGTGAAGAACCTCTTGGATAGGAGTGTTGAGGGAGAGATGCTTCGCTGCTGCTCAGCATGTTTTAGAGATCTCTCACATGCGTTCGAGATGACAACAATGTTATTCTGACGACCGTAGAGAGGAAGAATCTCTTACCAAAAACGCATGTCATTCTGAAAGGCTTTGTCTTGAAGAATCTCTTCCGATAAAAGGTTTGGAGATTCCTCACGCTCGGCCACAGGTCTCGGTTCGGTATGACATTGTTGTCATTCTGAGGCGTGAAGCGCCGAAGAATCTTGGCAATAATAGTTAGGGCTTCCTCGCATACGCTCGGAATGACCAATATTTTACAAGCCGCATTCTGTTCTACTTCTTCATCTTACCGGGCAAACAGCGCAATATGGCCTCCGACCAAAAACGTCCCAATTCCCGAGCCCCCGACTTATTGGGATGAAGATAAAACGTCCCTGCCTGACCCGACTCCGGAATAAGATGGGTCAAATGATTTTCTTTGAAATAATCGAAGGCAAGCGTATCACCCAGAAAAACCCGATCGGGTGAGGTTACGGCATAATGCTCGACCAACTTATCGAGCATCGGCGAATACGATTGCAAACGTTTGAGTCCTTCTGCCAAATAGGTCGACGAATTATAGGTGTTAGGACTATACCATGTAGGGCGATGCAAAACGACAAGAGCCTTCGGGTAGCGATCGAGCAAGGCATCTACAATGGCCTGCACATTGGTATAATAAGAGACGGGGTGTACCGGAGCTCCCAGAGGCCCACGTACCGCACTGTCGTTCGTTCCCAACATGATCGAAAAGAGTAACACCCCCTTTTTAGAAGCCAATTCATCGGCAGCAGCCAATACTTTCGGAAACTCGGTGTTCGTTACCGGAAGGAAGTTGAGCGTAGTCCGCCCGCTGCGACCGCAATTTCGGAACTCTACCGTACCTTTGATATGTTCCTGCAAAAAGAGAGCGGCTTGTGCCGGCGGAGCCTCGTGTTTTGCATCTTTCAGCTGGACACCCTGCGTGATACTGTTCCCGATAAATACCACATGCAAGTTCTGTGCCAATATCGGGAACACCGACGCACAAATACATACAGTAAATGATATAATATACTTTTTCATGATTTATTCCTCCTCATTATTTGCTTTGTAAAGTCAATTTAGCTGTTTTCAAGCCCTTTCCCGAAACGGTAAGGTTTATTTCGCCGGGTTGTTCATGCGTACGCACGATAACGACCAACTGCCCGTTGAAAAGTTTCATCATAGGCAGATGAAACAATTCGGTCGAAGTGGCATCTCCGTTACAAGCTGCCCGGTACTCACCCGCACCGACAACATCGAAACGTAAAGCGTTATCGGCCAACGGACACGGATTCCCGTCCTTATCGACAGCCTGTACCGTAACAAATGCCAAATCTTTACCGTTAGCCGCCAACTCCCTACGGTCGGACGTCAAGACCAAATGGTGCGGGCGTCCGGCTGTACGCATCTCCTTCTCGGCCACGGCATTTCCGGTTTCATCGTAAGCCACGACTTTCACTACACCGGGTTCATATACGACATCATTCCAACGTAAACGGTAACGGTCATAAGGACGGGACGCATCTTTTGTGCGCTTCCCCTGTGATTTTCCATTGACAAACAACTCGGCCGACGGGTAACTGGTATAACAATACACCGGAGTTACCTCCCCTTCCCGGCCTTCCCAATTCCAATGAGGCAGGATATGCAACGTCGGCGAATCGGTATTCCACCGACTGCGATAAAGATAATATCGATCTTTGGGAAGTCCCGCCAAATCGCAGATTCCGAAATAAGAACTGCGCGAGGGCCAGACATCGTCATAAGGAGTCGGCTCGCCGAGATAATCGAAACCTGTCCAAACGAATTCTCCGATCACCCACGATTTATCATCTTGGAAAGCCCAATCATCATCGGGAAGATTCGACCACGGACAAGCCCCCATATCATAAGAACAACATTGCGCATCTTCGTACATCGCGCCTTTAGTCTGTTCGACCGGGAATTTATATACCCCGCGCGAACTGATGGTCGAAGCCGTTTCCGAACCCAAAATCATACGTTGAGGCATACGCTTGTAACTCTCCTCATAACGATGCAGACGGTAATTCAAGCCTGGGACATCGAGAACAGCTGCAAATTGATTTTTCATCGCATGATCGGGACGATCCATACCCACCGTTACCGGCCGAGTAGGATCTTCACGATGACATATATCCTGTAAAAATTTTGCCACTTTTCCACCTCCGGTACGACTCTGTTCGTTCACTTCATTACCAATACTCCACATCACAATAGACGGGTGATTGCGATTACAACGAATAAGACTCACCAAATCTTTCTCGGCCCACTCGTCGAAAAACAGATTATAACCGTTTTTACACTTGGCTACCGCCCATTCATCGAACGACTCGGCCATTACCATCAGACCCATTTCATCGCAAAGTTCCATCTGCCAAGAAGCCGGAATATTATGTGCCGTGCGAATAGCATCGCAGCCCATCTCTTTCATGATGAGCAATTGACGCCGCAAAGCGGCTTTATTGACAGCCGCACCCAACGGGCCGAGGTCATGATGCAGGCAGACGCCTTTGAATTTACGCGGAACACCATTGAGGACAAACCCTTTTTCGGGAGAAATCTCGATACTACGCACGCCAAAACGGGTCGCATATTCATCGAGCAGTTCACCGTTTTCTTTCACCGAAACCACTGCCGTATAAAGCGACGGAGATTCGGGCGACCATAAACGGGGAGTCTTTATCGTCAGACGAGCACTTGTCGTCCCATCGAAAAAAAGTTCCTGAGCATCGCTTCGTACCACAGGATTTCCGGTCGCATCGTAAATGACCGTCGAAATATCGAGATCGTGCCCCGATGCATTCTCTATCTCGGCATCGATCTGTACCAACGCATTATCCGGAGTAACGACAGGAGTCGTTATCCGTGTACCCCATGTACGCACAGCCACGTCGCCCGTAAGAACCAACCGCACGGGACGATACAAGCCGGCTCCCGGATACCAGCGGGAACTCTCGGGCAGATTTTCAAGCCGCACGGCAAGACAATTATCACCCTCTTTCAAATACGGAGTAACATCGATATAAAACGGCGTATAGCCGTAAGCCCAACGACCTACCTCTTTACCATTGACATAAATGATCGGCCGGCTCATCGCTCCATCGAAAACCAATGTTGCCCGGCGCCCCGACGGTACGGCAAACGTTGTCCTATACCACCCTACGCCGATATACGGCAACGCTCCGGTACGTCCGGTTTTCTCCGTAGGAACAGTTTCTCCGTTCTGCTCTATGGCAACGACCTGCTTGTCTATTTCCTTATCGAACGGTCCGTAAATGGCCCAATCATGAGGGACCTCGACACTCTCCCAGCGACTATCGTCGAATGCCGGATCAGCAGCACCTGATATATCGCCCCTGGTAAAACGCCACCCTTTCTCCAAATAAATTTCCTGACGCGGCTGAGCCATTACAGCCAGTGCCAAACACAATAAAGGTAAAAAAATCGCTCGTTTCATGATATCTGTTGTTTCACTATATTATTCTGTCAAAAACTTATATCGGACACCCTCCCGCGTAGCAAACGTATATATAAAATACCCATTCTTTTCTCGGGCCGAGACCTTCGCTCCCTTGATAAAAAGAGGCTGTTTCGATCGCACGGTGCAAGATTCTCCGGCCACGGAGAGAATCTCTCCTTTTACAAGACGTCCGTCCCGCCAAGAAAAAGAGACATCAAAGCCTCCGCGAGCCTTCAATCCCGAGACCTCTCCCCGCGACCAGGCTGCGGGTAAGGCCGGCAACAAATGAATTTCTCCCAAATGGCTTTGTAACAACATCTCCGCCAAACCGGCAGTAGCACCGAAATTTCCGTCGATCTGAAAGGGTGGGTGGGCATCGAAAAGATTAGGATAAGTACCACCTCCCTTATTTGAAGTCCCGGGACCGACAGCCTTCATAATATCGCGTATCATCTTATAAGCATGGTCTCCATCGAGCAAACGCGCCCAAAAATTTATCTTCCATGCCTTACTCCACCCAGTACCCCCGTCGCCCCGCATTTCGAGTGTACGGCGGCAGGCCTCGGCATACCGAGGCGTATAAAGAGGAGAAATCTGACGACCGGGATACAGCCCGTAAAGCTGCGAGACATGACGATGATGCGGATCTACCTCTTCGTACTCGTCATACCACTCCAACAACTCTCCCCGGCTTCCTATACGCAACGGATAAAGCTGTTCCCGTGCCGTAACAAGCGTATCCCGAAACGAAGCGTCGATACCCAAAACGGCCGAAGCCTCGATAAGGTGGGTAAACAGATCCCAAATGATAGACATATCCATCGTTGCCCCCATCGTAACGGAACCGATCTTTCCGTCGACACGATAATTATTTTCAGGAGAAGTAGACGGAGCCGTCAGTAAATAACCGTCCTTCTCCACCAACCAATCCAAACAAAAACGGGCAGCACCTTTCATAATCGGATAGGCTTCCTGTAAAAAACTCTTATCCCGTGTATAGGCATAATGTTCATAAAGATGCCTGCACAGCCAATTCCCGCCCATGTACCAATTGGCCCACGTCGGGTCTCCGACACCATTCCCCACAGGATTACTCATGCACCAAATATCGGAATTCTGATGTGCCACCCAACCTCGACAGCCATAAAACTGTCGGGCTGTAACCATACCGGTACGAGACAGGCCGGAAATCCAGTCGAGAAGTGGTTCATGCATCTCCGGAAGAGATGTTACCTCGGCCGGCCAATAATTCATCTCGGTATTGACATTTATCGTATAATTGGAACTCCACGGAGCTTGTATATAAGGATTCCAAATACCTTGTAAATTAGCCGGACGACCACTTATACGAGAAGAAGAAATAAGTAAATAACGACCGTACTGGAAATAAAGCGCTTCCAACTCGGGATCGGAATGTCCCCAGGCATAAGCAATGAGCCGCCGGTCGGTAGGAATCTTTTTCAAAGAATCGGCCGTCAGCCCCAAAGAAACGGAGAAACGATCGAAATATTTTCGAAAATCGGAAACATGGCGTTTCTTCAAATTCTTGTAGGTATAGGCCGATGCCTTATGCAACATGTTTTCGGCAAGACTTTTTTCATCGGCACCTTCGGTATCGGGATATTTGTCAAAACCGTTAAAGCTGGTAGCTGCCGAAAGCAACACCACCACTTCCGATGCCTGATCGACATGTATCCCGCACGTATCGGACGATACGACACCGCCTTTGGCTACAACTTTCAGACAGGTACGGAATCTCATGCCGGTATGCCCGTTCTCCTCATAAACAATCGGACTCCGACCATCGACTACATAATAATCGGGATCGACCCGTATCGGAGCAACACCCCGCATCGTCAGTTCATCGAAAGCCGGGGCTTCCATCTCATAATGCAACGGAGAAGAAAGAGTGATATACAAAGAAAGGGAATTTTTTCTCGAAGCAGTGAGACGCACTGCCAAAACATCATCAGAAGACGAAGCAAACACCTCCCGTTCGTAGGTAATACCAGCCACCGTAAAACGAGTAACGGCCGATGCTTCCGAGAGATTCAACGCCCTATAATAATCGGTGGGAGCCGAACGGGGCATCATATATGAGATATGCAAATCTCCCAGCGGAAGATAACTGGCACTATAAGGTCCCTGCATGAACCGACAACCTTGCGCAGCCGTAGAAAAATCGCCCTCGAAAAGAGCTTTACGAATCAAAGGCAAGTAACAAGGGGCATCGATGTTGAGGCTATCCTGTACCGGACAACCCGACCAAAGCGAGGACTCATTCAGCCGGATCAACTCACTGCTTACTCCGCCGAAAACCATCGCCCCGATGCGTCCGTTCCCTACCGGCAACGCCTCAACCCATTCACCCGCGGGTTTATCATACCACAACTTCAATCCTTCTTGCGCCCGGGCAGACGATATACCGAAAAAAATCTGCATCAAGACAAAAATTCCTATAAAGGAACTTATCTTCGGCATTGAACCTGAAGCGGCACGGTGGCATTTCATGATATAAGACATAAAAGAGAACTCAACAAAGATATACATAAAAGTTGAAGTTACACAAACAAAGTCGTCGGGTTATACCGATAACGTCCCTATAAAATTTGGGCATTCCGATTTTTTTAAGCAATATTGCAGTCCAATCATCTTACTCGAAACAAGCGATGACATTACAGATTCTCAACCGGCAAAATTCCTTATTGAATACTTTTCTCAACGAAATCAGAAACGTAGAACTCCAAAATGACCGTATGCGATTTAGGAGAAATCTCGAAAGAGTGGGAGAAATCATGGCATACGAAATAAGCAAGACGTTTTCCTATGTACTGCAAACCATAGAGACACCTATCAACCCCGCCGAGGTGAATCTGCCTGCACGAGACATAGTCATTGCCACCGTTTTACGTGCCGGACTTCCTTTCCATCAAGGGTTTCTCAATTACTTCGACCGAGCTGAAAGCGCATTCATATCGGCCCGTCGTGCCTACAACCGCACGCAAGAAACAATGGAAGTGCGTTTCGACTCCATTTATACACCCCGACTCGACGGAAAAATACTGTTGCTGGTCGACCCGATGTTGGCAACAGGATCATCTCTGGTCGTTGCATACAAAGAGCTGTTGGCGCAAGGCGGCACTCCCGTCCATACACATATCGCTTCGGTCATCGCCAGTCGTCCGGGATTAGAATATGTCGCAAAAACATTAACCGGGCAATCCGTATCTCTATGGACAGCAGCCCTCGACGACAAACTCACGCCGAAACTTTATATCGATCCCGGGTTGGGAGACGCTGGCGACTTGGCATTCGGCGGTAAGATTTAAGAATCTTTATATTATCCCTTTCTATACATATTTTCAAGAGTCCCGGCCTTTCAATCTATCTATTTCCAGAAGGAAATAAATAGATCGGAATAAAAATCGACAAAAACTTTTGTCGGTTTACCAAAAAACATTACTTTTGCAGCCGTAAATAATGACTCCGTAGCTCAGCTGGTAGAGCAAATGACTCTTAATCATTGGGTCGAGGGTTCGAGCCCCTCCGGGGTCACGGAATAAAAAAGCACCTGCACAATAATGCAAGTGCTTTTTTGTTATCTTTCATCTGTTTTCGGGACAGCTTTATAAGTCGTGCAAAACGACAAGCATGACGCTCCCCAACAATAATACCTCAATCGCAATAAGTTTCACACCAAATCGGCAAAGGAAAAACGCTGATAACCGCTCTTTACTCATACTTAGTAAAATGACATGGATCGCTCAACGACAAGCATGGGAAATCTATTGGTTTATCTAGTATCAAACAAAGGCGGATCGATGATCGGCCGCCTTTGTTTGATTAAGAAAAATTCCGGGATCGGACTTTTTACGGTTTCATATTGGTATTCGTCAGTAATTTTCCTTGATACTCACCGGTAAGTGCATCGAAAAATTTTTCAATTTTCAAGACATCTTCCTGCGGCATATCACGACCGACTTGGTATTTAGCCATCATGGATATAGCCTGATTCAACGTCTCGACACTGCCATCGTGGTAATAGGGATAAGTCAGCGCCACGTTGCGGAGAGTCGGCGTCTTGAAACGATACCGGTCGCGCTCAACCTTCGTCTGCGCCCAACGGCCGTTATCACCATCGGTAAGACCCGATTTAAGCGTGAGTTCCCGATCTTCGAAATAATTGGCGCGACGCCCCATGAGTTCGTAAGAAAGCCCACCCATATTCACGCCGGCATGACAAGTCGCGCAACTATACTCCTTGAACAAGGCATACCCCTCGACCTGTTCTGCGGTCATGGCGTTTGTGTCGCCTTTCAGATAACGGTCGAATGCGGAATTGGGCGTAACGAGCGTCTTCTCATACTCGGCGATCGCATCGGTGATGGTCGTCTGACTCAATCCCTCGGGATAGACCTCTAAGAATCGAGCCGCAAAATGCTTATCTTGCGCCAGACGATTTACAATTTCATCGAACGACTTGCACCCCATCTCGACAGGATTCAAAGGAGGACCGCCGGCCTGCTCGGCCAAAGTAGCTGCGCGTCCGTCCCAAAACTGCACGAAATTGAAACAGGAATTATAGACCGTCGGGGCGTTCACACCGCCGAGTTGCCCGTCGATACCCTCGGAATAACGCTTATTATCCACTCCTGCGGTACCGATCCCGTGGCATGTTGCACAAGAAACCGTCCCGTCGGCCGAGAGACGTGTGTCGTGGTAGAGCTCTTCTCCGAGTTGGGCCTTACGAGCATCGTGCGGAAATGTATCGGGAATGGGACGAATCGCCTCGTTGGCAAATTGAGGCGCAGCAAGCGGATTCGGGTAGAATTCAGACCGTATATCCCTGAAAGCCGCCATCATCATATCTCGCTTCTTATTCGTAATAGATGCCCCCCAGTGAATGAAATAATAGGATTTCAAAGGCATGGAGCCATCGGCGATACACTGCTCTATTTTTGCCAAACTGACTTCATCGGGTGCCGTACCCTCACGCATGGCCGTCATGAAAGGCTGCATATCGAATGCCGCATATCCATCCTCCACATGCTTTCCAATCAGATTCCGGGCAATAGGATAATTGGCAAAAAAGGCAACTTGGGATTGGCAGAATGGCAGAACAGACAACCACCGTCCGTCATGACCTCTACGATCTGCTCGTTAGGTGCCAATTCGGAAGAAGGGGCCTTATTCACCAACCGGTAGATGATGGCAAGTAAAGCAACCACAACTACCAGACTCAACAAAATTTTCGAACTTTTTTTCATAGGCAATATAAGTTTAAGTATATTTCTTCGGTTTTTAAGAATACATGTGCATACTATTTCGGGCAATAGGCAGGAAATTCACTCCGTACCAACACATCTGCATACAGATAAAACCCGCTACGAGCAATCCGTTAAGCCCGGCCCGGCCTCCTCTCCCGTAAAGTCTCAGGTGTATGTAAAGCAAATAGATACACCACGTAACAGCCGCCCACGTCTCTTTCGGGTCCCAACTCCAAAAGTTTCCCCACGCCGCTTTCGCCCACAAAGCCCCGCTCATCATACCGAGCGTCAGGAATGCCATGCCTATGTACACGAGGCGGTCTATCGTCGGGAAGTAACGATCGGTACGTTGAAACCAGCCGGCCAAAGCCAAAATGAATGCACAGCCGAGTACGGAATAGGAAAAAATATACACCGTTACATGCGGGACGAACCAAAAACTCTGAAGCGCAGGCATCAAAGAGCGGTCATGTATTTCGGGTTTCAATATATTGGTGATGACAAATACCAGCGATATGACGGTCGAGAACAACATGAGCCATCGGTAATGCCACCTCCGATAAGTAAGCAATCCCGAAAATATGATAAAAAAAGAGTACCACAGACGTGTCTCGCCCATCGTTTTGAGCGGAGGACGTTGCAAGGTAATCCACAAAGCGATGATGAACACGGTATAGAAGCACAATCCAACGCCGGTAAGCCCGGCAGCCAAGCGGCTGTAAGATTCGCGTCGGAACGCTATAACAGCCCCGGCTATCCAAAAGGCCGCCGAAACTATCGCAAATACCGTGAACTCGTTCCATGTCATGGCGTTTTCCTCCTTTCTGACAGCGGAACTCCCTGTGCAAACAATAACACGCTGCCCAACATCATCATACAAATGCCGACCCATTGCATATACTTCCACGGCTGTCTTACAATTTCCAATATGCAATATCCGACAGTTTCTCCTTCGGAAACATGTTCATAATCGACCAAATACAAGTCATCTACCAACGAAAGAGCATACGGCTCGTTCACTCGGAGGGAAACCTCATCATCATCAACCATCAACCGGGCCTCGTAACTATCCGGCATTCCATCGAGATTATATGCCACAGTGAATTTTTCCAACTTGATTCCCTGCCGCCATCGGGCACGCTCCCCATCGGGAGAGAAAACCTCGTGCGTAACCTCATCGCCCGATACCCGTAATCTCCATTGCCGGGTATCGGCACTCCCGGCAAATCCGCACACAAGAGCCAGAAACAAACCGATGTGGTTGAAAAGAAAACGCAAACGATACGGTCTGTCTTTACGAAAACCACGAAATATGACAAACAACAAATTTGCCGACAAGGCTGTAAGAACAAAGAAAAGCCACCACGAGGCAGAAGTCAACCACGACGTAAACCCCATCACCAAAAAAGTAAGCAAAGAAACTGCAACGAGCAAAAATGTGGTTATTGGGGCAGACAACAAGATAGCCAAACGGGAATGCGGCTTCTCCTTATAGAGAATCCACAAGGAAACGCCGACCAACGACAACAATGCGACATTTACGGGAAAAGCAAAAAAAACGATATGGAAACGATTCGGAGCTACCAGCTGACAGAAAAGCGCCACTCCGAAATATACCGCCCATACCCCATAAACAGCTATCCTCTTCACTATATCTTGCTATAATCTTGCGGCAATAAAATTCCGACGCAAAAATAGGTATATTTTTCTAAATCCCTGACCTGACTTATAATTTTTACGGGATATCCGACTTTTCACAATGACTGAGAACAAACGACAAAAACACCCTTATGTTCTTTTTGAATCTCGTTGTCCAAATACATTCATTCCACCACCGACACATTGCCCGTATATTTTCCCGTCCGATACTATTTCCAATCACAATCTATTTTTTGGCACAGTATTAGCTCCATATTACAAAGAGTAAAATAATACTCAAAAATAGAAAAAACCAATAAAACTTTGATATATAATATAATACATCAAAATAAAACAACAAATTCGAGAAGCGAACATTTCCCGTTTTGAAAAATGAGTCTTTCATTTTGAAAAAATGAGCTTCAAACAAAAAATTGTAGGACAATGAAAGTTTGTAAATTCGATAAAATAGAAGACGAAGACAAAATAAACCGGATAATTAAATACATAATAAACGAAAATCCTTATGTGATCGCTATACCTCCGCTCCTTCCTCTCGAAGAAAAAGCTAGAGAAATATCCATAGGTTGGTTTAGAGAAGACAATGAAACAGTACGGTCGGCCATCAAATCCATCGAATATTATTGTTATGCACGAGTAGACCGACTGACCGCCAACGTCGAACTACAACGCAATATCAAAGAGATTATCTCCTCTCGCATAAAAAACATGTATGCATGGACCGAAAACAAAGCCGATTTATTAATAGATAAAACCATACGCGCCGAGATCTATCGCCTCTCCGCCGATTTGCTGACACACTGCTTACAGGCGCAGGGATTCCGATCCAAAATGTTCGATTCGGGAACATTCGTCCAAATCGATAAAGAAAAAAATTTCAATATTCCGCTTATCCGCGAATCTGTTCAACAATATATGCAACAGAACCGGGATATCGACATTTTCGTAATACCGCTCTCCCTATGCAAAAACATCTACGGAGAAATCGATTTTCTGAGTGAGAAACAGAACGACTATTACGCAACAGTACTGGCTGCCAGCTTCAATGCCGAAGAAATCATACTTTCAAGCGACTTTAAAAACGTACACACCGACACACACAGCTCACGCGAACAGCACTCCCTCACTTACGATGAGGCCGAAAACTTGATCGGTAGCGGAGTACACCTGCTATATGCCGACAGCATTACATTGGCCGCACGATCGAATATGGTAATGCGCCTTGTAGAACCGACCCACTTCAACAACGAACGCCTTTATATATCTTCGCACGATAGTGGTAAAAGTATAAAAGCCTTTCTTTCACAAGATTCACTCACTTCTGTGAGATTTACATCTCTCCATGTTCTTCCCGGGTACTTATTGTTGGGGAAAATATTCGACATCATAAACAAATATCAGATAAACGTCATTTCGATGTCTTCATCGAACGTTTCTATATCGATGATTCTCTCAGCCAGCCGAGACACGTTGCGCATCATACAGAGAGAACTCTACAAATACGCCGAAACGATTATAGAAGAAGATATGTCGGTCATACACGTCATCGGTTCGCTTCATTGGGAACGCCCGAACATAGAAAGTGAAATTCTGAGCGTATTGAAAGATATTCCCATCTCCCAAATCTCTTACGGCGGAAGTGATAACTGCTTCACGCTTTCCCTCCCGACCTACAATAAAAACAAAGCTATCGACTCATTATCCAAGCACTTCTTCTCCAAGACTTTCGTATGATTTACACAACCAATTAAACACCCGAAGATATGAAAATCACAATTATTGGCGCCGGGCACATAGGCAGTGCAATAGCCACTTGTCTGGCACAAGGTTATATTTTCAACGAAAAAGATATAACCATTACCAATCAAAGTCCCGATAAATTCGATCTTTTAACCCAGCGTTTTCCTGCCATACACACCTCAACTGACAACAAACAGGCAACAGCCGATGCCGATATTATCGTATTAGCCGTAAATGCCTCAAATGTCGATAACGTCCTATCTTCACTACGATTCTCGTCCGAACAAATACTCGTTTCTGTCGTAGCAGGCATCGATATTATACACTTGGCTCGCCTTGTGAAACGAGAAATTCCTATTTTTAGAGCGATTCCCAATATGGCGATCTCCGAACGTTCAAGCCTTACATTGATCTCTTCCCGAGGAGCGACAGAAGAGCAAAAAGAACTCATTAGCCGTATTTTCGAAGAGGGAGGGAAATGTATGTTTCTCGATGAACAAAAACTCGATGTTGCATCGACATTCACATCAAGTGGTGTCGCCTTTGCATTGAAATACGTACAAGCAGCCATGCAAGCCGGCATAGAACTCGGCATTTCTCCCCAAGATGCCATGCTCATGGCGGCATACGGGCTGGAAGGCGCAACAGAGCTTCTTCTCAACCACCCAACCCACCCCTGCATCGAAATCGATCGCATCACAACCCCGGGCGGAGTAACGATCAAAGGAATAAACGAACTCGACAAAGGCGGTTTCGTCTCCTCCATCATCAATGCCATAAAAGTCTGTGCCACGACAAAAAATTCAGAAGAATAAAAATTATTATAGAAAACAAGAATAAAGCGTAGTGAATCTGCATAAAAAAACAGAACATTATGCTTTTTCTTTGGAAAAAATCCTATGAAACCCATATCGGATCACAAGTACCACAAGGGTCTACTAAGTTTATTTCCCTTATAACAAGCACAGATTTTTATTTGCTTTTCAGGATAATAGTCATCATCTCGACATAAACTCCGCCGTGTCATTACGATATCATAACAACAATAGAAAAAACATATCAAAACTTGGTAATTTTCAAAAAATATGTCGTCATTAGCCAAGTTGTCTCATCTTCAAAATCTTTTTATACAACATAGCCCTTATGACAGATAATCAAAAAATGTTGTTGCATATTTGCCAATATAAAAAAATGTTCGTAATTTTGCGAACAACAAAAAAAGAAATGGAAAATAAGGGATACACATTGGAGCAAGAACAAATAGCTCGTTTTGCAAAAGCGATGGGGCACCCGGCCAGAATAGCCATACTCGAATTTTTGGCCCGACAGAATTGTTGCTTTTTCGGAGATATTCACGAAGAACTCCCCATTGCGAAAGCGACGGTTTCGCAACATCTGAAAGAGCTGAAAGAGGCAGGTTTGATACAAGGGGAAATAGAAACACCGAAAGTAAAATATTGTATCAATCGAGAAAATTGGAAAATCGCTTCTATGCTTTTTTCTCAATTTTTCGGGCAATGTGTATGCAAAAAGGAAAATTGTTGCGAATAGCGGCAATTTTTTTAGAATAATTGTTCGTAGTTTTACGAAATACAAACACGAATGATAACCAATAAAAACAAATGCGTATGAACAGATTGATTTTAGCCTTGATTATCTGCAGCGGATTGACTGCTTGCGGTAACAATGGGACAAAGAAGAGTGCCTCTACTGGTATAGAGCAAGTACAACCACTGAAACAGAAAGACCGCGTAGAAGTGTTGTATTTTCATGGCAAACAGCGGTGCGCCACTTGTATGGCAATAGAAAAAAATGCCCAAGAAGTGGTAGAGGCGCAATTTGCCGATGAACTGAGAAACGGTACACTAATTTTCAGAACTATCGACATTTCTGAGCCGAAAAACGAAGCTATCGCCGAAAAATACGAGGTTACATGGTCTTCGCTTTTCGTCAGCAAGTGGAAAGACGGTAAAGAGACGTATGAAAATTTGACCGAATATGCTTTTACTAATGTCTGCACCGCTCCCGACACCTTCAAGAACGGAGTAGCTAAAAAAGTCCGTACCTTATTGAAATAAAGTCCTATGGAATGGTTACAGACATTATTGGACAGCAGCACGACCCCGGCACTTACAGCTTTTCTTTTAGGTTTGCTTACAGCGGTTGCGCCTTGTCCGTTGGCTACGAACATCGCCGCCATCGGATTTATAGGCAAAGACATTGAAAGCCGCAGCCGTATTTTCTACAAGGGCTTGCTGTACACGCTCGGTCGTGTCATAGCTTACACGTTACTGGGTATTATATTGATAATGATATTTAAAGAAGGTTCAAGCCTTTTCGGTATTCAGAAGTTTATCGGCAAATACGGGGAACTCATACTCGGCCCTGCCTTGCTTTTGATAGGTTTGTTCATGCTGTTTGGTAACAAGCTGAAATTACCCTCTTTCGGTTTTAAGGGAAACGGAGAAGGCTTGGCCCGTAAAGGTAGATGGGGAGCGTTTCTGCTCGGAGTGTTGTTCGCTATGGCATTTTGTCCCACCAGCGGAGTTTTCTACTTCGGCATGCTGATTCCCATGTCGGCAACGACTGCCGCAGGTTATCTGTTACCTATCCTTTTTGCCGTAGCTACCGCATTGCCCGTTTTGATAGTCGCATGGATATTGGCGTTCAGCGTGCAGCATATCGGCAGTTTTTACGGCAAAATGCAGACCGTCCAAAAATGGTTAAACAGAATTGTCGGAGGTTTGTTCACGATTATCGGCGTATATTATTGTGTAATGATGTATTTTTAAAAAGATAGAAATATGGAAATCAAAGTTTTGGGAACAGGTTGCGCCAAATGCAAGACAACCTATCAGATATTCGAGAAAATAATCAACGAGAATAATCTTGATGTAAAACTCATGAAAATAGAGGATATTGTGGAAATACTCAATTCCGGCATTATGGCTACCCCTGCCGTTTTGGTGGATGGAGTGGTTAAAATCAAGGGACACGTTCCGTCCGAAAAAGAAGTAAAACAAATACTCGGTATTTAAGGTACAGTTATGGATACTAAAAAAGAACTGAAAATCCTCTTTTGGATGATTGTAGTTTTTGCGGCTGTATTCTTCATGCCGCTCGGCAGCGAACGATTCATGACGGCTGTCGATGCTACCCTCGACCTTGCCAAATGGTATGCGCAGGAACATGTTGTGCTATGTCTGCTTCCCGCCTTTTTCATCGCAGGTGTAATCGCCGTGTTCGTCAGTCAAAGTTCGGTTCTCAAATACTTCGGAGCAAATGCCAAGAAGTGGTTATCCTATACGGTAGCTGCTGTTTCGGGCGGCATATTGGCTGTCTGTTCCTGCACGATTCTGCCGTTGTTTACGAGTATTTACAAACGAGGCGCAGGATTGGGTCCAGCCATAGCCTTCCTCTATTCCGGCCCTGCCATCAGTATCTTATCCATCATCTTGACAACCCGTATTTTGGGTATCGAGATGGGGATAGCCCGAATGGTAGGGGCTATCGGATTTTCCATAGTGATAGGACTTGTCATGGCATTTATTTTCCGTAAGGAAGAGAAAGCCAAACAAGAGGAACATATGAATATTGTTCCGCCACCGGAAAAACGCCCGATGTGGCAAACCTCGTTTCACTTTTTTACGCTGGTACTGATTCTCGTTTTTGCAAATTGGGGTGCGCCTGCTGCTTCTGACGAAGGTTTGTGGACTTTAATCTTCTCCTATAAATGGTATATTACGGGGGGCTTTGCTCTAATGCTTTGTTGGTCGCTTGTCAAAATATTGAGATTGCGTCCATTATGGGTATTTGCCGGAGCCGTGACAACAGTTGTTTCTGCTTTCCTTGCGGACGCTTTTATTGTTAATGCCAAATTAGTGCCGCTCGTTCCGATGATTGTGGGCATAGCTTCGCTTTCTATCATTCTGTTATTCGATAAAAAAGATGAAGAAAACAGAGAATGGGCACTGTCATCGTGGGGATTCGCTAAGCAGATATTGCCCATGTTGGCCATCGGCGTAGTGACAGCCGGATTTCTTTTGGGCTCAACACATGACAATACATCGATTGCCGGAATTATCCCTAATGAATGGATTGAGTGGGCGGTCGGTGGAAATTCGCTGCTTTCCAACTTCTTCGCAAGTTTCACGGGAGCATTCATGTATTTTGCAACCCTAACTGAAGTACCGATTATTCAAGGGTTATTGGCTTCGGGTATGGGGAAAGGTCCTGCACTGGCATTATTGTTAGCTGGCCCGTCGCTTTCACTACCGAATATGTTGGTTATTCAAGGTGTTATGGGAACAAAGAAAACCGTTTTTTATGTAGCTTTAGTCATCATTATGGCTACCATCTCTGGATTTGTATTCGGAAATCTATTTTAAGACCTCAATTATACTCCTAATTACACTTCTTCTTTACCCGCATCTGCTTGGCTCATTCATGATCTACAAAACACATGCGGGGCATCTTCTAATAGAAGATGCCCCGCATGTCATACAGTAAGAGAGCTTACTTTCTGAGACCCAATTCTTTTACAATGGCACGATAACGTTCGATGTCGATTTTTTGCAGATAATCGAGCAAACGACGGCGTTTACCAACCAACATTTTCAGGGCTCTTTCGGTCGTATAATCTTTGTGATTTGACTTGAGGTGCTCAGTCAAATGAGAGATACGATAGGAAAATAATGCAATCTGGGACTCGGGAGAACCAGTATCAGTATTGTTCTTTCCGTACTTCTCAAAGATTTCCTTTTTTTTCTCTGTAGTTAAATACATCTTTAACTGTTTTTATGGTGAATGAAATATTTTGAGACCGCAAAGGTAGGCAAATATTTCTGACCGACAAGCATTTTTGGCCTGTTTTTTTTCAAAAAAACGACTCTGATAATGAAAAAATTCGACACTTTTCGAGTTGAAAAAGAGGAATTAACCCCTATCCGTATATAAATTATAGAGTTTTTTATCGTACCTTTGCGGCGGAAAATTTTTTAAGGTATGCAAAGACAAAACATTCGGAATATCGCCATCATCGCACACGTCGACCACGGCAAAACAACGATAGTCGACAAAATGCTGATGGCGGGTCGCCTTTTTCGCGACAACCAAAACACGGGTGAACTTATTCTCGACAACAATGATTTGGAACGGGAACGTGGTATAACGATTCTATCCAAAAATGTTTCGATACGTTACAAAGACTATAAAATAAATATTATCGATACCCCGGGCCACGCCGACTTCGGAGGAGAAGTAGAACGTGTATTGAATATGGCCGACGGCTGCCTGCTACTGGTCGACGCATTTGAAGGTCCTATGCCCCAAACCCGTTTCGTTCTGCAAAAAGCGATCCAGATGGGATTGAAACCTATCGTGGTCGTCAATAAGGTCGACAAACAAAATTGTCGGCCCGATGAAGTACAAGAGATGGTATTCGAGCTGATGTTCAACCTCAACGCGACGGAAGAACAACTTGATTTCCCCACAATCTTCGGCTCAGCCAAACAAAATTGGATGTCGACCGATTGGCGCAAACCTACCGACAACATCTCGGTGCTGCTCGATACGATCATCGAGCATATTCCCGCACCCGAATATATCGACGGGCCTTCGCAAATGCTCATCACCTCACTCGACTTCTCTTCGTACGTAGGACGTATCGCCATAGGTCGCATACATCGGGGCGAATTGCACGAAGGACAAGATATCGTTCTTTGCAAACGCGACGGTTCGACGGTGAAACAACGTATCAAAGAGCTCCATATTTTCGAAGGTATGGGACGTACAAAAGTAGAAAGCGCAGCCTCGGGCGAAATTTGTGCTCTCGTAGGTATCGACGGATTTGAAATCGGCGACACGATTGCCGACATCAATACGCCGGAAGCACTCCCCCGCATCGCTATCGACGAACCTACCATGTCGATGACTTTTACCAACAACGATTCGCCTTTCTTCGGCCGGGACGGAAAATTCGTTACATCACGCCATATTGCCGAACGTCTCGAAAAAGAGCTGGAACGCAACCTCGCTCTACGCGTCGTAAAGGCTCCCGAAGACGGGGTTTGGACCGTATATGGCCGAGGTGTACTGCATCTCTCTATCCTCATCGAAACGATGCGCCGCGAAGGTTATGAGTTACAAGTTGGGCAACCGCAGGTCATCGTCAAAGAAATAGACGGGGTAAAGTGCGAACCGGTAGAACAACTCACCATCAATGTCCCCGAAGAATATTCGAGCAAAATGATCGATATGGTAACCCGGCGCAAAGGCGACCTGCTATCGATGGATACACAAGGAGACCGCATACATCTCGAATTCTCGATTCCCTCGCGAGGTATCATCGGCCTGCGCAATAACGTACTTACCGCATCGGCCGGCGAAGCGATCATGGCACACCGCTTCCTCGAATACCAACCGTGGAAAGGCGACATCGAACGCCGCACCAACGGTTCACTCATCGCCATGGAAGCGGGTACGGCTTACGCTTATGCGCTCGACAAACTGCAAGACCGAGGTCGATTCTTTATTTTCCCGCAAGAAGAAGTATACGCCGGCCAAGTTGTCGGAGAGAACGCCAAAGAAGGCGACATCGTGGTAAATGTTACCAAATCGAAAAAACTTACCAATATGCGTGCATCGGGAGCCGATGAGAAAGCCCGTATCATACCCCCCATCGTGATGAGTCTCGAAGAGTCGCTCGAATATATCAAAGAAGACGAATATCTCGAAGTAACCCCCCATCATCTGCGCATTCGTAAAATCATTCTCGACGAAACCGAACGCAAACGCGCCAATCGTTAATACAAGAGGACTTATACCTCAAAAAGAAGAGCCGCATAAAAGTTTATTATGCGGCTCTTCTTTTACGCTTCGTTTGCCATACGGAGAAAATTTTCTACCTTTGATGACAACCCAAAGGTATTTTTATAAATTTTCATACCATGATCGAAAACAGGACTTTTGAAAAAATATCTTTTACCGACACCGTTTTTGAAGACGAATACTACAACTGTACGTTCATTTCTTGCGACTTTTCAAATGTCATTTTCCGGCAAACCGATTTCGACCGATGCACATTTTCGACCTGTAATCTTTCAATGTCCAAGTTCAAGAATGCTCTCAGAAACATCTCTTTTATCGATTGTAAAATGACCGGTGTCGACTTCTCCGAAATAAATCGATTTTCAAGCGATCTCATTTTTGAAAATTCTCACCTCGACTATGGCAACTTTGTTGCCGTCAAATTACAGAAAACCATCTTCCGAAACTGCAAAATGTACGAAACCTTTTTCGACAACGCCGACATAAAAAATTCGATTTTCGAACATTGCAATTTAGAGAGAGCCTCATTTGCCGGTACAAATTTGGAGAAAGTCGATTTTTCGACCGCTTTTAACTTCTCCATAAATCCGGCTGCATGCAAACTCAAAAAAACCGTTTTTTCCGAAGATAATTTAAGGGGACTGGTCGATCATCTCAATATCATCATAAAATGACGAGCTATCTTCCCATTTCTATCATTATCATTCAAATATATCCCTATTCTCTTACAAAGAAAACATTACCAGATTTTAGCACACTGTTACCGGCTACTCTTTCGGCAACAACTTGAACCGCAAACGCAAACGTCCCGGTTCGTAATCATGGCTGATAATCTTGAAAATGCCTATCTCCGACGTATTCTGCACATGTGCTCCGATACAGGCGCAAACATCGTAATCGCCCACACGCACCAAGCGCAAAGTTGCACCGACATCTTCGGGAAGTTTCGAGAGGTCTACATCATCGGAAATCTCGGCACGGGAAACAAACTCTTCAATAACAGGCAGATGAGAGGCAATCACTTCATTTACCTTTGCCTCGACGGCGGCCAACTGCTCGGCGGTAGGCTCCGTCGGCAACTCATAGTCGCACTTGCTTTTCTTCCGCTCGATATGGGCATTGCGGGAACGCGGACAGCCGAACATTTCCACCATTGTTCGGTTCAAAATATGTTCGGCCGTGTGCATGGGAGGATACTCTTGTTTGTTATGTCCGTTGAGTTGAGGTTGTTCCATATTGATGTCGGAATTATTTTTTGTATCTCGAATAGGTATCATTTTCTATCTCGATAGAGAGTGGCACTATATCGCTCAGATCCTTTATTCCGCAATCGGGATAATCCTTTCCTGCGAAAAGTTTTATTTCTACCGGGAAGCCCAACTGGCCGGCTTGCGGATCGACCGGAATCCAGCCTACACCATTCACATAACACTCGGCCCAAGCATGAGTACCTCCGGTTATCTGCGGCGGATAATAAACATATCCGGTAATAAAGCGACAAGGAACAGACTTCGAACGCATCAACGCAATGAACAAATTGGTATACTCGCTGCAAGTTCCTTTCCTACGCCGGAGTATGGTCGCTATATCTGCAGTGAAACTATTGCCCTTATCTATTTCCATAGCTAAGGAATCATCGAAAACCTCGATATAAGTCGATGCAAATTTCAAACCTTTCCATATAATCGACCATACATTTTTTTCATTTCCGAGCAACGTATCGGCTATCGTTTGTAGCTCAGGCAGACGGTAATCGATAAGAGATGTCGGCTCCAAAAACGGCAACACGTCAGAAGGATAAGATAATCCCGGATCAACAACAGCCGACTTCACTACTTTGAGAAGAGAAGTATCGGCCATCACTGACGAACTCTGTATCGTAACATGGCAGATACTATCGGTTTGTTGGAAAGATATAACTCTCTGCGGATAGGAATCGAGTGCAGCACGATTGAAATCCCTCAATTGCATTTTATAGGTAATCTGTGCATATCCACCTACACACCCATATACCAATAACAAAATAACAAAGATTTTTTTCATAACAAAGTTTTTTATTCGTTACAATAGCTTCTCAATCATTCTCCCAGTTCCACGATAGACGGACAATATCCTCTTCAACAAGCTCACTACCCATCTGCACTTCAATGATCTGCAAATCGGTAACCGCGCGCACAGCATGTTTCTGTCCCGATTTTATATGCACGACATCGCCTCGTCCTACCTCTACGATTTTACCATCGAGAGCCAAACGCCCACGTCCGTCTATAAATGTCCACACCTCTTCTCGGAGATTGTGATACTGATAACTGATATTGCAACCGGCCTTGATACATAGAAGTTTGGTCAGCGCCCTATATCCGTCTGGTAATACGTTATATCCCATAACCTTATAAGTACCCCACCGACGCTCCTCGTACATAGGTCTTGGAGCAAAACGATCGGCATACGATTTCAACTGGGCGCATGCACGCTTGTCGCTCACCAAAATACCATCGGGGCTGGCTGCTACAACAATATTTTTAGTACCCAAGCAAACAATGGGAATATCGAGTTCATTGACGACATGAGTCTCCTCGGCAGCTTCTCCGATGACTGCATTGCCGGTAGTACGGTCGGACATTTCTTCGGTCAGACTGTTCCATGTACCCAAATCTTTCCATTTTCCACCATAAGGAAGAACCACCACAGATGTTGCTTTTTCCACGACCTCATAGTCGAAACTGATTTGGGGTAACTCGACATAACGAGATCGTAACTCGGCAAAAGTCTCCGTATGAATATAGCGATCGACAATATCGGCCAAATATCCGAGCTTAAAGGCAAAAACACCACCATTCCACATTGCTCCATCGAGAATCAGGCGTTCAGCGGTACGGCTATCGGGTTTCTCGACAAAACGCATGACAGGAAAAATTCCGTCTCTCTCTTTTTCGAGATCGGGTATGATATAACCGAATTTCGACGAAGGCTGAGTCGGGGATATCCCCATCAATACCAAATCGGCTCTATCTTGCGCTGCGATTTGAGCCATTTGCCCGACAGTATGGAAGTAGCTCTCTTCGGTATAAGGATCGATAGGCATCACAACAACAACTTCGTTGCGATCGCAATGCTGCTCTTTAAGTAAATATACGGTAGACAGAGCTATGGCCGGAAACGTATCCCGACGCTCAGGCTCGGTTACGACATCGACATGACTCCCCAACTGACTGGTTATCGCATCTTTTTGCGATACACTGGTCGCTATGGTAATCGATGCGTCAAGACCCGATTCCTTTATCTGACGAACAATGCGCTGCACCATAGATTCCCGCTTCCCATCGGGTGCTTTCAACAATTTAAGAAACTGTTTCGAACGGGCATCGTTGGACAACGGCCACAACCGTTTCCCCGACCCGCCCGACAGCAATAATATTCTCATCGACTATGATATTTATTCGACAAAGCCATTACGTAAAAATACTCCGTGCAAAGAGCAAACTCCTTACCGGAAATTTTTACCGAAACGCCTTTATATTTCATTTGCAATATTACAAAAAAACGTCCATATCTCCACCTGTAAAAGCGAATAAATTACCAAGATTTTCATTGTCTCTGGCATGGTAACCAAATGTCATTCCGAAGCGGTCAGCAAGGAATCTCTTATTCCCGGTAGGTTAGGATTCTTCACTTCGCTCGTACTTTCTTAGCATGAGATTCTTCATTCCGTTTACGTTGCATTCAGAATGACAATGGAGTTTGCAGGAGATTCTTTCTCCCTGCGGTCGTCAGAATGACAGTCGTGCCATTCCGAGCGTATGTGAGAGATCTTACACAACACACATCTGGCCGGATATTTTTCACTCCACTTATACTGTGTTCAGAATGGTAATAGGATTTGCGGGAGATTCTTCAAGGCAAAGCCTTTCAGAATGACATACGTTTGGGTAAAAGATTCTTCACTCCACTAACGTTCCGTTCAGAATGACAACGTTTTTGTGGGCAGTAAGCCAAATGTCATTCCGAACGATAGCGAGGAATCTCTAACTATTATTGTAAGAGATTCTTCCTCCTTGCAGTCGTCAGAATGACATGCGTTTTAGTAAAAAAAGAAATCGACAGTTTGCATGGTCATGTCGTTACAACAAAAATCCCGGGCAGAAAATTCTGTCCGGGAAAATTCCGGTTCACGGAACTTATTAATGAAGGAAATTACTCTCCGAGCAATTTTTTCGCATCTACATACTGGGCGATACCTACCGCCACTTTCTTGGCTTCTTTCATCGCTAACACGACGGTCTGAGGAGTATGTACCACATCCCCTCCGGCAAACACGCCTTTACGAGTAGTCATACCATAGGGACGATCCTTAGTGATTACATATCCCGAACTATCGACATCGATACCTGTTGTTGTCGATACAATACGATTGGCGGGACGCGAACCGATGGCCAAAAGAATACGATTGAACGACAACACTTTTTCCCCTTCGGGAGTATCGACTTTCAACCCGGTAATCCACCCCGAGTTATTGTCACAAATAAATTCTTGAGTGGCCGTACGCCATAAAAACTTCACGCCTTCGGCAACGGCATCTTCATATTCCGACCGTAAGGCCGACATCTCATTTTCGGTCTTATGATAAATCACATATACCTCTTTCGCCCCCATACGCAACGCTGTGCGGGCGGCGTCCATACCCACATTGCCGCAGCCTATCACCCCCACGACCTCACCTTCATGTACAGGAACTTCCCGACGGTCGATGTCTCCGAAATTATAGAGGCTCACCATACGTAAAAAATACGATGACTGCACAATTCCCTTCAAGTCGTTACCGGGTATGTTGAGCGACTTGGGCAAAGCCGTTCCCGAGCCGATAAACACGGCATCATATTCCTGAGCAAAAATACGGTCTATGTCGATATTCTGTCCCACGACACAATTGGTAATAAATGTAACACCCAGAGCCTCGATTTTCTTGATTTCTTTCCGCACGACCTCTTTGGGCAAGCGATACTCGGGAATACCGAACATAAGCACTCCACCTGGCTCGGACTGGCTCTCGAAAATCGTTACATTAAATCCCTGACGAGCCAGATCGCCGGCCACCGTCAATCCGGCCGGCCCCGAACCGATGACAGCTACTTTTCCTCGTGTTTTTTGAGGCAAGCGTTCCCGAATAAGACTCATTTCCACATCGAAATCGGCAATAAACCGTTCGAGCATACCTATGCGTATGCCTTTTCCCTTCGGATATAACACGCAATGTCCTTCGCACTGTTTTTCATGAGGACACACCCGCCCGCAAATAGCCGGCAAGTTACTACGCTCATTGATGACTGCCATAGCATCTCCCATATTACCCATCGACAATTGATGGATAAACGACGGAATATCATTCTCTATGGGGCAGCCTTTGCGGCAAGAAGGATTTTTACAATTGAGACAACGTTTTGCCTCATCGATAGCCTCCTTGATGGTATATCCGCTCACCTCATAAAATTTCAAACTTTTGTTTGATTCCATTTTTTTGTGTTTATTCCAGTTTTGTCATATTGGCGACGCAAAGTTACTACAAAAAAGTGAAATGCGGAAAGATATAGTGATAGAATTGAGTTACAAGGGTTTTGGTTGAAGTGGCGATAATCCGTGAAGCCATTACAATCCCTGCCGAAGCCAAATCCTGACGCCGCTACGTTACTTGTTCGTAACCATGCCCGAAAATGCGACAAACGGGTACGAATAGCGAAACAAGGCTCTAAGGAATAGTGAGTTATCCATAACTCATGCGAAAAATCAGGTTACGGAAAAAGATTGCGCCGTTCCTCCCCGTTTTGCGTACCAACACCGGACTCTTCACCAACTAATTTTGAAACCCAAAAATTAAGGACAATGAAGAGTACATTTTCAGTAATCTACTACCTCAAGCGTCAGGTAGTGAAAAAGGACGGGACAGTTCCCGTCATGGGACGCATCACGGTGGACGGCAGCCAGACACAGTTCAGCTGCAAACTGACTGTCGATCCGAAACTGTGGGACACCAAAGGTGGACGTGTCACGGGCAGAAGCACGGCGGCACTCGAAACGAACCGTATGCTTGACAAGATGCGGGTACGCATCAACAGGCATTATCAGGAAATCATGGAGCGTGACAACTTCGTCACGGCGGAGAAGGTGAAGAACGCCTTTCTCGGACTGGAACACCGCTACCACACGCTGATGCAGGTGTTCCGCCAGCACAACGAGGACTACGAGAAGCAGGTGGAGGCAGGCATGAAAGCCAAAGGCACGCTGCTGAAGTACCGCACCGTTTACAAGCACATGC